>ERZ856578.3466-NODE-3466-length-23540-cov-5.893492_pt1 | contig 23540 bp, 24 predicted proteins | sample MGYA00514384_ERZ856578 | MGnify/ENA primary metagenome ERZ856578 (study PRJEB29103, sample SAMN06111958) | human gut metagenome | biome: human gut; feature: ankylosing spondylitis patient; material: healthy_person | host: Homo sapiens | place: China:Hangzhou... | reverse complement strand
TCTCAGTCCCAATGTGGCCGTTCACCCTCTCAGGCCGGCTACTGATCGTCGCCTTGGTGGGCCGTTACCTCACCAACTAGCTAATCAGACGCGGGTCCATCTCACACCGATAAATCTTTTCCGTCTGGATCATGCGATCCTATCGGGTTATGCGGTATTAGCAGTCATTTCTAACTGTTATCCCCCTGTGTGAGGCAGGTTACCCACGCGTTACTCACCCGTCCGCCACTAAGTCACAAAAGACGTCATCCGAAGAATCAATCTTAAGTGCTTCGTTCGACTTGCATGTGTTAAGCACGCCGCCAGCGTTCATCCTGAGCCAGGATCAAACTCTCGATTAAAGTTTGTTCCGTTCAGAACAACACTTGGCTGTTCTATCCGTTACTGTTTCTAGGTTGCTTTGACTTATATAAGTTAAAGCTGTTCGTTTAAAAATTTTCAAAAGAATTTTCGAAGATTTTCAAAGCACTATTTAATTATCAAGGTTCATGTTCTATCTCGTTGCCTCAGCAGCAACTCTGATATATTATCAAATCTCTTTCAGTTTGTCAATAACTTTTTTATCTTTTTTTGAAGATTTTCAAGCAATCAACTTTTCATGAAAAAGAGCGGAGAAAGAGGGATTTGAACCCTCGCGCCGCTACTAACGACCTACTCCCTTTCCAGGGGAGCCCCTTCAGCCACTTGGGTATTTCTCCAAAATGCCTAATTCATTAGACTCTATATTATTGCTCGTCTCACTCTTCCGAGTGAACGGAGAGAGTGGGATTCGAACCCACGCGCCCTTGCGGACAAACGGTTTTCAAGACCGCCTCGTTATGACCACTTCGATATCTCTCCATAGCGCTCTCCACAAGCGACAATCGTTATTCTAACAGCATGGCCCTCATTTGTCAACTGTATTTTTTCATTTTTTTACGTTTTTTTCACAGTTTCTTTATAAGTGCCTGAAATCAACGGTTTTTACGTCGAAGGAAGGTCTCTGCAATCTCCAGATCTTCCGGTGTGGTGAGCTTCATATTTTCATAAGAGCCTTCTGTCAGACGTACTTTGCGTCCACAGATTTCCTCTACCACCATGGCATCATCAGTAATCTGGATTCCGCGATCCAGCAATTCCTTCTCCCGTCTGCCCAGCTCTTCATATGCATAGCAGATCAATGATGCAGAAAATACCTGTGGTGTCTGAATCTGCCATACGAGACTGCGCTTTGGCGTCTCCTTGATAAAGCCATCCGTATCAGCGATCTTGATCGTATCTTTTACCGGCATGCCAACCACACATGCCTCATATTTACACACATCTGCATAGACCCGCTCCAGCATAGGTTCATCCACAAAAGGTCTTGCCCCGTCATGAATGAATACATACCCGTCTTCACAGGCATTTTTTTCCATGGCACGCAGTCCGTTCAGAACAGAGTGATAGCGTTCTGCTCCTCCTGCCACGATTTTACAGATCTTACGAAATCCATATTTTTCTACAAATTCCGTCCGGCAGTAATCAATCTGATCTTCTCCTGTCACCAGGATCATATCATCAATCACAGCCGACTCTTCAAATGTATGAAGGCAATGCCAGAGTACCGGGTAACCGCAAAGATTCAGATACTGCTTCTGTGTCTTAGTCCCCATCCGCTTTCCCTGGCCTGCCGCCAGCACAATGGCTGTACATCTTTTTTTCTCCATCATCGCTCTCCCAGCTTCAGATTCGGAACAGCATTAAGATCCAGCCCTGCTCTGGAACCATTCATATACTCATAGTAAGCCGCCGCACCGATCATGGCCGCATTATCCGTACACAGAATCGGAGACGGATAGTAAAATGGAATATTCCTCTTCTCACATGCTGTTTTCATAGCTTCTCTGAGTGCTGAGTTGGATGCCACTCCACCTGCCATGGCAAGTTTCGGAATCTTATAGTCCTTTACCGCCTGAATCGCATGATCCACCAGCACATCACAGACTGCCTTCTGGAAGGATGCTGCAACATCTGCTTCCACAACAGGTTCTCCCTTCATCTGACAGCCATTCAGATAGTTCAGCACTGCTGATTTTACACCGCTGAAGCTGAAATCATAAGGAGCATCTTCCACTTTTGCCCGCGGAAAATGAATTGCATCTGGATTTCCCTCTTTTGCCAGTTTATCAATCTTTGGTCCGCCCGGATAGCCAAGTCCGATGGCACGGGCCACTTTATCAAAGGCTTCACCTGCCGCATCATCTCTGGTCCGGCCAATGATCTCATACTTTCCATAGTCTTTGACTACTACCAGATGCGTATGTCCACCAGACACCACCAGACAGATAAATGGCGGCTCCAGCTCTTTATTTTCAATATAATTAGCCGAAATATGACCTTCAATATGATGAACGCCCACTAATGGCAGTTTTGCCGCATAGGCAATTGCCTTCGCCTCAGCAACTCCAACCAGGAGCGCACCAACCAGACCCGGTCCATAAGTCACGCCAATGGCATCCAGGTCTTCCAGGGTCACATGGGCCTGATCCAGTGCCTCCTGAATTACGTAATTGATCTTCTCTATATGTTTTCTGGATGCAATCTCCGGAACCACTCCTCCATAAAGGGTGTGCAGCGCAATCTGAGAAGAAATCACATTAGAAAGCACTTCTCGCCCGTTTTTCACTACGGCTGCAGCTGTCTCATCGCAGGAACTCTCGATTGCCAGAATCAACACATCTTTCTTTTCTTCCATATCTATCACTCGTCCTTTTCAAAATCCAATTCCACGGATTTCCGGTCTTTTCCTGCCTTGGCAGCCGGGAAAATCTTGCGGACATCGTCCATGTACTCTTCCGGTCTCGTCAGAGACGGACTGTAATGCGTCAGCCACATCTCCCCCACCTGTGCATCTCTTGCCAGTTTCGCTGCTTCATAAAAGGTCATATGCTTATGCTCCCTGGCTTTGGCATCTTTATCTTTCTCTCCATACATACCTTCACAGATGAACAGATCCGATCCACTCGCATTTTCCACGATGGCCGGTACGGGTCTGGTGTCAGTACAGTAAGTCAGTTTGATACCTTTTCGCGGTGGTCCAAGCACCATATCCGGCGTGTAGACTGCCTGCTCGTCAGTGATAGTCTCACCCTTCTGCAGACGGCTCCAATACTGCTTTGGAATCTCCTGCTCCATGGCTTTCTGAAGCTGAAATTTGCCTGCCCGATCCAGTTCCAGGGTATATCCGTAACACAGGATTCCATGATTCACCCGGAACGCTTTCAGACGGTAACCGTCTGCCAGTTCAAAAGTCTCTTCATTTCCATTGATCTCTTTATAAATGATAGGAAACGGCAATTCCGGTGCGATCACACGCAATGCATTAACCACACGCTCCAGCCCCTTGGGCCCAATCAATGTCAAAGGCTCCGTACGTTCTGCATTTCCCATGGTCAGCAAAAGTCCCGGCAGACCACTGATATGATCTCCATGATAATGAGTAAAACAGATCACATCAATAGGTTTGAAGCTCCAACCCTTTTCCTTGATCGCAATTTGCGTTCCTTCTCCGCAGTCAATCAGAAGGCTGCTCCCATTGTAACGCACCATCAATGCCGTCAGCCAGCGATAGGGAAGCGGCATCATACCACCGCTTCCAAGCAAGCAAATATCTAACATATTCTCTCCTATATCAATTCTGTCTGCTCCTCGATCTGTACCGGAACCTGAAATGTATGGATTATTTTCTCATAACAAGCCTCACACAGATCGAAGGAATGTCGTTCCCCGTCCCTGTCTGAAAAATATCCCCACAGAACAGAAGCTTCAAACACTCCTTCCTGAAGGATTCCGCCTACCACTTTCATTTCTCGTCCGCATCGATTGCAGATCACTTTTTCTAATTTATTATCTGATTGTTTTTCATAACTCCGCATGGTTTTCTCCTCCTCGTCCGTTGTACAGGCTAATTATAAACCAGCACATGTACTCCTGAAAACAGGGGATTACTGGGCAGGCATCTGTCTGCGCCACATGATCAGAGCATCTTCTTTTGGTTTTTCATAAAATCCTTTTCGGACTCCCGCCGGGACAAATCCCAGCTTTTCATAAATATGGATCGCAGCCGCATTTCCCACGCGGACCTCCAGTGTAAAAGCATGGATCGCACGCTGCTCACCGGCTTCTATAAGTGCACGGGTCAACACCGTTCCTATCCCTTTTTCTCTGGCAGACGGTAATACTGCTATATTCGTGATATCGCCCTCATCCAACACCTGATACAGCCCTGCGTATCCTACAACCTGACCATCTTCTGTAGCTGTCACAAACAGATACTCCGGCCTTGCAAAGCTTTCCCGCAGACCCTGCTCCGTCCACGGTTCAGAAAAGCACACCTGCTCCAATACTGCCACCTGCGGAATCTCTTCCTCTTTCATCAGAGAGATCAGCATGTGCCTTCTCCCTTTGCAAGCTTCTCCGCCCGCTCTCTCTCTGCCTGTGCCATTCTTAAATATTCCGGCTGATGCTCTTCTGCAGTCTCTGTCTTACCCTCTTCCAGATAACGAAGGGCCAGTGCACCAACTGCGCCGGCGCGCTGCTTATTCACATGGGCTGGTGCGAAATAAAATTCTTTTCCACAATCATGTAGCTTGTCCATCAGGCCATTGCACAATTTATCTTTAAATACCGGAACTCCATCTCCAAGGAAGATCACATCCTGCTGTCTCTCGCAAAGCTTTTCTGCAATCACTTCAATATCCACTGCCATCTGTGGCTCCAGCACTTCCATGGTATTTCCACGAAATTCATAAATGCCTGTATACACCTGATTTCTTCTGGCATCCATGATTGGGCAGATCAACCGGTCCGTCCCGTAGAGATTGTATGCCAGAGCATCCACTGTAGGAATGGAGATCAACGGTTTTTTCAATGCCAGTCCCAGACCCTTTGCTGTGGCAGATCCAATCCTCAGTCCGGTAAAGGAACCCGGACCTGCTGCGATCGCAATTGCGTCAATGGTTGTCAGATCCAGCTCTGTCATATTCGCGATTTCATCCAGCATGGGAAGCAGGGTCTGAGAATGTGTCTTTTTATAATTCACGGTATATTCTGCCAGCAGATTACTATATGTGCTGTTACCTTCCACAACCGCCACACTGGCTACCAGTCCTGAACTATCCAGTGCAAGTATTTTTTTGGATGTCTCCATTCGGTTATGCCTCCTGTTCTTCGATCCCCTTGAATCCTTCCAGGGTGATCTTTCTGTAATCAAAACCTTTTTCCAGATCTTTTTCAATAGTCACACGGCACATCTGTTCCGGCAGGATCTCTCTGATCAGATCTGCCCACTCGATCAGGCATACGCCCTCTCCATAGAAATAATCCTCATAACCGATCTCGTCCATCTCTTCAATATCGCCAATCCGATATACATCAAAATGATACAGGGGAAGCCGCCCTTCCTCATACACCTGCACGATCGTAAATGTAGGACTGTTGACTGGTTCTTCAATGCCCAGCCCTTTTGCAAGTCCCTGGGTAAATACAGTCTTTCCCACTCCCAGATCACCAGTCAGTGAGATCACCATCCCCGGCTTTGCCATCTGTCCTATTTTTTCTCCAAGTTCATATGTATCTTTTGCGCAAAATGAATCTATCACAGCCATGAAATTCTCTCCTATCTGCCGCCAATGTGCTCATTTTAACACACGCCCTTGATTTTTACAATGAATCTGGCAAAAAGAACGGGCAGACCGTTCCTTTTTCTCAGAAAACGATCTGCCCTGTTCATCCAGGTCGGATATTCATTTATTTGATCAGTTCTGCCGGATCTTTATATTCCATTCCAAAACTATCTGCCACATTCTTACAGGTGATCATGCCATCATACGTGTTGATTGAAGAATACATCACGCTGTTCTTTCTGCATGCTTCCTCCAGACCAGCTGCTGCAATCTGAAGGCCATAGCTCTGAGTTGCGTTGGTCAGTGCAATAGTGGAAGTATACGGAACTGCTCCCGGCATATTTCCTACACAGTAATGAACCACTCCATCCACTACGAAAGTCGGGTCATCATGGTAGGTAACTTTGGTGGTCTCACAGCATCCGCCCTGATCCACAGCCACATCCACGATCACGCTGCCCGGTTTCATATGTTTCAGATATTCTTTCTTCATCAGCTTCGGTGCCGCCTTACCAGGAATCAATACACAGCCGATCACAAGATCTGCATTGGAAACTGCTGCTTCCACAGCCGCATCGGTACTTACCAGCGTCTGGATCCGTGCACCAAAAATATCATCCAGATATGCCAGTCTCTTCAGATTGATATCCATGATCGTTACATCTGCACCCATGCCGACTGCGATCTTGCAGGCGTTGGTTCCAACAGAACCTGCGCCGAGGATAACAACCTTTGCCTTCGGAGTTCCCGGAACTCCACTTAACAGAACACCGGAACCACCGAACGGCTTCTCCAGATATTTTGCACCTTCCTGAATACTGAGTCTTCCTGCGATCTGACTCATGGGCGCCAGCAACGGAATACTTCCATCACGCTCGATCAGGGTCTCATACGCAACACCCTTTACTTTGCTTGCCAGCATAGCATCCATCAGTTCTCTGTCTGCTGCCAGATGGAGATAAGTATAGAGGATCAGTCCCTCATGGAAGAAGCCATACTCTTCTTTCAACGGCTCCTTTACCTTGATCATCATCTCACTCTTATCCCATACATCCTTTGCCTGATCCAGAATATGAGCTCCCGCTTTCTCATATTGTTCCGTAGTAAAACCAGATCCAACTCCTGCGTCGCGTTCGATATACACCTCATGACCCGCTCTCACATAATTCTTCACGTTGTCAGGTGTCATACCTACTCGAAATTCATTGTTTTTGATTTCTTTTACGCAGCCAACTCTCATGTGTTTTCCCCCTTGTGTCTCTTTATTTTTGTTTCTTCCCCTGAAGAAACCCCACGTCTTTGATAGATTCATTATCGCAGATTTTTATCTGTTTTTCTAGTATGATTTTTTACTATTTTTTATCAATTTTGATATTCTCGCTTTTATTTTCAGATATTTTATCTTGCTCAGTAATACGCATAAAATAAAACGCTGAACGGCAGCTATCTTCTGTCGCTCAGCGTTTTTATGTTATACGTATATGATCTACAGATTTCCTTTCAGGATCGGACTGATATGTTTGTATAACAGTACGGTGATCACAGACACCAGTACACCTTTGATCAGATTGAATGGTGCCACTGCCAGAACTACAAACGTCCACAGACTGTTGATTGCCGGGTTGATGGCTGATCCCATCTCCACGAATGCATCAATCGGCATTCCAAATGCCTTCGCATAAGCCGGAAGCAATACAAGTGCATTGATAAATACTGCAACCACTGACATGATCACGGTTCCTGCTGCCAGTCCGATGACTGCATGCTTTCTGGATTTCTTCATCTTGTAGATCAGTGAAGCCGGAAGCACAAACATGCAGCCCATTACAAAATTGGCAAATTCGCCGACAAATGCTGTCTGAGTTCCATTGATCACCAGATTGAGAAGTACCTTTACCAGCTCTGTGAGTACGCCTGCCACCGGTCCTAATGCAAATGCTCCGATCAAGATCGGCACTTCACTGAAATCCAGCTCGTAAAATCCCGGTGCAAGAAATGGCAGTGGGAATTCAAAAAGCATAAGAATGGTGGAGATCGCTGCCAGCATTCCCACGCAGACGATCATTCTGGTTGCCGCTCTTCCTGATCTTACAGTTGCGGTTGTTGATGTTGTTGTTTTCATGATAATTCTCCTTTCAGATTAGCAGAGATCCTGTAACTGGAGAAACGCATATAAAAACCCCGGATCACAACAATCCGGGGTGTCTTCATACACTGCAATACTACTTGTTTCCTCTCCCATCCAGACTATAACTGTCGGTACCGGAATCACACCGGTTCAGCCGCTTTACGCGGGTCGCGGACTTACCTGCTGTCTTTTGTTCCTGACAGCCTGAATACCGCCGGTGGGGAATTACGCCCCGCCCCGAAGATCTCTTTTTATTTTACAGGTGATATTATACGCTTATATGTACCATGATGCAAGAATTATTTTATTCCGGTTTCTCCGGCTCCTTACATACATCGATCCAGCCTTTTGCTCCCGCGATCTTCTCCAGTTCTGGAACTGCCAGACGCACTGCGCTGTGATCATTTCCCGCTGCCGGATAGACTGTATCAAACTGTCTCAGACTTTCATCCAGATACACATCCACACCTTCGTTAATTCCAAATGGACACACACCACCCGGTGCATGGCCGATGTACTGCTCCACCTCGTCAAATGGGATCATCTTTGCTTTTATATGAAATGTATCCTTGTATTTTCGATTGTCTACCCGGGCAGTTCCCTCCGCAAGGATCAATATTGCTTTGTCTCCCACCAGAAAAGACATAGTCTTTGCAATCATTGCCGGTTCCACACCAACAGCCTCTGCTGCTTCTGACACAGTCGCTGTGGACTCTGCAAATTCAATCACCCGATCCTCATAACCAACGGATTTTAAATATTCTTTTGCTTTTATAATAGACATGTCTGCTTCTCCTTCGCCTTTATTTCAATAAATTGAATAACGTCTGCTCTATCTGCTTTATTGCATTCGTCACAAATACTTTTCTCACCTTTTCATCAGCCAATGAAACCGCTGCATCATTCATCGCTCGAAAATCAGGCACCTCTTTACTACTTTGTGTGGAGCCCGTAGGCAGATAACGCCAGACCGCCCACCAAGCCGACTGGTCAGATTTTGAGACTTTCAAGATACGGTTGATCCATGTTCTGGTATCCGCATCATAATCATCCACCTGATTTCCTTTTCCCTCCGGTGAATTTGCAGTCGGATCAAACAGACCAAAACCGGCAAAAAGGCGATTATCAATTTCAATGCGGAACCAAAGCTGATAAGTACGAAACGCAGGAATATTCGTCACAATATAATTGATTCCCGGATAAGTCGAATATGCATGATCATAGAACTGATCTGCCTGCTTCTCATATCCATACCAGTCAATCTGTGTCTCCTCTTCCAGATGATAGGTTTCTTTCAAAGGAGCCATCTGTCGTTTAAATTCTTCCATCACCTGCAATAACAATTTCGTTTTTGCATTTTTCAGAGAATCCGATATCTGAATAGCTGCCCGAAGAGAATCTGCTGATTTGCCAATCTCTTTTGCAACCGCCTGCATTGTTTTTTCTTCTGTTGCTCCCGTCATATGTTCCACGCTTTCTCTCAATTGTTCCAACACCATTTTTGTCCGTCCACGACTCACCTGACAGCATGCGATAAGCCATTGCAGAATAGTGTTCTGAAAGGAAATGCAGATGATATCTTTTTCCGGAACACACTCTTCTCCTGATTTGTAGCTATATGCCCCCGGCATCGTTCCGAATCTGGTGAGGTACACCACTTTTGCTGTCTGATCGCGCTGCCTTGCAAACTGATAATAATCCAGGCACTGTGCTTTCTGTTCCCCTGCAAAAATCTTCACTTCCACAGGAACAAAATAACCGCCGATTTCAATTACAATATCAATCCTGCGATTTTCGTCTATGACATACTCCGTTGTCACGATTGCCTGATCCAACTGTTCACAGGCTATGTGCTGCAACTCCGGAATTTCTTTCAAAAACAACGAGAGGAATTTACTGTTTTCTCCATGTTTCCCTCTGGGATTCAGAAAATCTCCAATTACCCGGCAGATCAGAACTTCTTTCGTCTCTATGGATAAAACCGAAAAAATATTATACGGATCTGTGGCATTTGCAACTGCTTTATTTTGTTTTACAACTGTATTCAATAACTCTGTTTCCATCTCTGTTTACCCAATCATCGTCAACACCACTACCACAACGAACACAGGCCTCAGGAATCTTCACTCCCAAGGCCTGTTCCTATTACATCTTGTTTTTATTACAATTTCATGGACAGAGAGATCCGCTTCTTCGCAACATCTACCGCCAGCACTTTCACATCCACCACGTCGCCTACTTTGACCACATCCAACGGATGTTTGATAAAGCGCTCAGACATCTCAGATACATGCACCAGTCCATCCTGATGAACACCAATATCCACAAATGCACCGAAATCCATAATATTGCGGACAGTTCCCTTGAGCACCATCCCCGGAGTCAGGTCTTTCATATCCAGCACATCGCTTCTGAGCACCGGGCGCGGCATCTCATCGCGAGGGTCCCTGGCCGGCTTTTCCAGCTCCTGTACAATATCCTTCAAAGTCAGTTCACCAACGCCCATCTCGTCTGCTGTTTTCTTCGGCTCACGTACTTTCTTCGAGATACCTTTCAGTCCTCCTCCAATAATATCCTCTGCGGAATATCCAAGAGAAGTCAGAAGCTTCATAGCTGCCTCATAGCTCTCCGGATGTACACTGGTAGTATCCAGCGGGTTGTCTCCATTCATGATCCGAAGGAATCCTGCACACTGCTCATAAGCCTTCGGTCCCAGCTTCGGCACTTTCAGAAGCTGTCTTCTGTCTGCGAATCTGCCGTTCGCTTCTCTGTATGTCACAATATTTTTTGCCAGCGTCTTGGTGATGCCGGAAATGTACTCCAAAAGTGGTGCTGAAGCCGTATTCAGATCAACCCCCACTTTATTTACAGAGTCTTCAACCACTCCTCCAAGAGCTTCGCTCAATCTCTTCTGATTCATATCATGCTGATACTGACCAACTCCGATAGCCTTCGGATCGATCTTTACCAACTCCGCCAGTGGATCCTGCAGTCTTCTTGCAATGGAAGCTGCACTTCTCTGTCCAACATCAAAATTCGGAAATTCCTCTGTTGCCAGCTTACTTGCAGAATATACGGATGCTCCCGATTCACTGACGATCACATACTGTACCTTCTCCGGGATCTCTTTTAAAAGCTCCACGATCACCTGCTCAGATTCTCTGGAAGCGGTACCGTTTCCAAGAGAAATCAACGTAATATGGTATTTTTCGATCAGCTTTTTCAAGGTTGCTTTTGCTTCTTTTACCTTATTCTGAGGTGCAGTTGGATAAATAACTACCGTATCCAGTACTTTTCCGGTAGGATCTACTACTGCCAGCTTGCAGCCTGTACGGAATGCCGGATCCCAGCCGAGCACGGTCTGTCCTGCAATCGGAGGCTGCATGAGAAGCTGCTCCAGATTCTTTCCAAATACACGGATTGCTCCCTCTTCTGCCTGCTCAGTCAGAAGGTTACGGATCTCACGCTCGATGGCCGGTGCGATCAGGCGGCTGTAACTGTCTTTTACCACTTCTTCCAGCGTCGGAGATGTGATTGGATTATCCCTTGTGATCACACGGCTTTCCAGATAACTTAAGATCTCCGGTTCCGGTGCAACAATCTTTACAGTCAGCACCTTTTCTGCCTCACCTCTGTTCAGAGCCAGCGTCCGATGTCCTGCCATCTTGCTGATTGGCTGGCTAAAATGATAATAGGTCTCATATACAGACTGCTCTTTCTCATCTTTTGCTTCAGAGGTGATCTCGCCCTCTTTTAATGTCTTATTTCTGATCCAGGTGCGATAATCTGCTTCATCGGATATGCTCTCCGCAATAATGTCCATGGCTCCGGCGATGGCTTCCTGTACCGTTGCCACACCTTTTTCCTCAGACAGATAACTTTCTGCCTCTGTTTCCAGCGGTGTCGTTGTCATCTGAAGAAGAATAATATTGGCCAGACCTTCCAGTCCTTTCTCTTTTGCCATAGTCGCACGAGTCCGGCGTTTTGGACGATATGGACGATAAAGGTCATCCACAGCCACCTGTGTCTGCGCTGCCTCGATCGCTGCTTTGAGCTCTTCCGTCAGTTTCCCCTGCTCCTCAATGCTGGAGATCACCTGTGCCTTCTTATCTTCCAGATTTCGAAGATAGGTCAGCCGCTCACCCAGATCACGAAGTTGCTCGTCATTAAGCGCACCAGTAGCTTCCTTCCGGTAACGGGAAATGAACGGGATGGTATTTCCCTCATCAATCAGTTTGACTGCTGCTTCCACCTGCCATTTCTTCACCTGAAGTTCTTCTGTCAGTTTCTGTATAATATCCATAAAAAATCTTACTCCAATACTTCTTTGATTGCTGCCAGGAACTCATCATAAGTCTCAAATGCTTTCAGTTCCGGGTAATCCTTTTTGATCTGGTCGGTAGTACGGAACAAAAATCCTGCCCGGCTTGCTTTGATCATGCCCAGATCATTAAAGCTGTCTCCTGCAGCAATGGTATCAAATCCAGCTGACTGCAATGCTTTTACAGTGGTCAGCTTGGAATTCTCAATTCTCATCTTAAATCCGGTAATGGTTCCGTCTTCTGCCACTTCCAGAGAGTTGCAGAACAGAGTCGGCCATCCCAGCTTCTTCATCAACGGTTTTGCAAACTGCGTAAAGGTGTCACTGATGATGATCACCTGGGTCAGAGAACGCAGTTCATCCAGGAATTCTTTTGCTCCCGGCAGCGGATCGATCTTCTCGATGGTTTCCTGGATTTCTTTCAGCCCAAGTCCATGCTCTTTCAGGATTCCCAGACGCCATTTCATCAGTTTATCATAATCCGGCTCATCACGGGTAGTACGCTTCAACTCCGGAATTCCACTGGCCTCTGCAAATGCGATCCAGATCTCCGGTACCAGTACTCCTTCCAGATCAAGGCACACGATATCCATCATTTTTCATTTCCTCCTCTTCAAGCTCAGCCTGCCACACGGATCATGCTGATAATATCAAGATTTTTTGCTTTTCTTGCAAATGCATCTTCGGACATGACAGGAGTCATGAACCCAATCTCACCTTTGATCTTTGCATCGATCATCTCCACATCACCAAATACTTTTGCGTCTTTGGCATCAGATTTCATACGGACAAAGAAACGATGGGTCATCTCTCCTACCGGAGCCAGTTCCAGTTTCTGCGGATTCCAGAACGTGGTAATGATCTTTCCAAGATGTCTTGCTGCATCCACCATATCACCGGCAACAGCACTGGCAGTCGGCAGTTTACCTGCTCCGCTTCCATAGAACATGGACGCTCCCAGCATATTACCTTCCACACATACTGCATTAAATACATCATTTACCATGTAGAGCGGATTCTCTTTACGAACAAAAGCCGGAGCTACCATGACACAGTAAGTATCCCCCTGCTTCTTGCTGACAGCCAGCAGTTTGATAGCACAGCCTGCTTTTTTCGCATATGCAAAATCTTCAGCCGTCACTTTGGTAATGCCCTCTGTATAAATATCTTTAAAATCCACCTGATTACCACTGGCAAGAGAAGTCAGGATCGCGATCTTTCTGCACGCATCCCAGCCTTCCACGTCTGCTTCCGGGTGAAGCTCCGCATAGCCCTTTGCCTGGGCTTCTTTCAGCACATCATCATAATTCAGCCCTTCTCTGGACATCTTGGTCAGCATGTAGTTAGTGGTTCCGTTTAAGATACCGGAGATCTCTACGATCACATCTGCCGTCAGAGAAGAATTAAGAGGACGGATAATAGGAATACCGCCTCCTACACTTGCCTCAAACAGATAATTCACCTGATGATCCTTCGCAATCTGAATCAGTTCAGCACCATGCTCAGCCACCAGTTCCTTGTTGGAAGTACACACACTTTTTCCTGCTTCCAGGCAGCGTCTGGTAAACTCATACGCCGGATGAAGTCCTCCCATAACCTCAGCCACGATCTTCACTTCATCATCATTAAGGATGTCTTCAAAATCATGTGTCAGTACATCCATGACCGGATCTCCCGGAAATTCTCTTAAGTCCAGCACATACTGTACTCTCAGTTCCTGTCCCACTTTTTTGTCAATGCTGGTCTTGTTTGTTCTGAACACCTCATATACACCGGATCCAACAGTGCCATAACCCATAATTGCAACTTTTATCATTAGTATTTTACTCCCTGCCTAATATTTTGAGATATCTGACTCCCTGCTGCTGTTCAATCTTTTCGATCATGGCAGATACGTCCCCTGTGGTAGAAAGCACCTGAACGCTGAGGGTCAGCGTAGCGATTCCGTTGATCGGGATCGTCTGATGAATTGTAAGAATGTTTGCTCCAAATTCTGCAATGATGTTCAGAACCGTGGACAGAAGTCCCGGTTCATCCTCCACCTGAAGCATAAAAGTAACAGTCTTTCCTTTCGCCTCATCATGGAAAGGAAAGATGTCCTCTTTGTATTTATAAAATGAACTGCGGCTGATGCCAAGCTGATCTGCCGCTTCCTGAACAGTCATGCCAGGATTGCAATCCAGAAGACGCTTGGCCTCCACCACTTTCAGCAGAACCTCTGGCACTGCTTTTTTCTTTAGCACGAAATACTTGCTGTTTTCCGTCATTCCTGTTCCTCCGGTGACAGATTGATCCATTTCAGGTAAGCATTGATAAATGGATCGATCTTTCCATCCATCACAGCATCTACGTTGCTGACTTCGCAGCTGGTACGATGATCTTTAACCAGTGTATACGGCTGCATCACATACGAACGAATCTGATTTCCCCAGGCAATATCACTGACTTCTCCGCGGATTCCGGATAATTTTTCTGCCTGCTTCTGCTGTTCCAGAAGGTAGAGTTTAGCCTTCAGCATCTGCATGGCTTTGTCCTTATTCTGATGCTGGGAACGTTCATTCTGGCATTGTACTACAATTCCCGTAGGAATATGTGTAATACGGATCGCAGATGAAGTCTTGTTGATGTGCTGTCCACCTGCTCCGCTGGAACGATACGTATCGATCCGCAGATCATCCGGATTGATCTCCACCTCAATGTCGCCTTCAATATCCGGCATCACATCACAGGAGACAAAGGAAGTCTGCCGTTTTCCCTGTGCATTGAATGGAGAAATACGGACTAGACGGTGCACACCTTTTTCGGATTTGAGATATCCGTAGGCATTTTCTCCGTGCACCTCAAAGGTAACCGATTTGATACCTGCCTCATCACCATCCAGATAGTCCAGCACTTCTACGGTAAAACCCTTACGCTCTGCCCAGCGGGTATACATACGGTAAAGCATGCCCGCCCAGTCACAGGACTCGGTTCCTCCTGCTCCTGCATTCAGCTTGATGATAGCATCTGTACTATCATATTCGCCAGACAGGAGCGTCTTGATCCGCATGGCCTCAAATGCCTCTGTAAACTGATCCAGTTCTTCCTGAATCTCTGGAATCAGAGATTCATCGTTCTCTTCATAGCCCATCTCCAACAGTGTCTCGATATCTTCGTACTGTTGCTCCAGGCTTTCATATTTCTGTTTTTCTTCTTTGAGAATGTTCAGCTCCTTCATACCTTCCTGGGATTTTTCCACATTGTCCCAGTAGCCAGGTGCCTCCATCTCCCGTTCTAATTCTTCGATCCTGAGCGTCTTTGAAGCCAGGTCAAAGTGAATCCCTCAGTTCTGTCATGGGTTTTGCGTAGCTGCTCAGTGTATATTTAAACTGATCTAATTCTACCATAACCACACCTTCTTTCTTTTAAAATTTATGATACTATCAATCGTTTTTACTTCATCAATTTACGACCACAGCACTGCTTGTATTTCTTGCCGCTTCCGCAAGGACAGGGATCGTTCGGATATACTTTATCTGCCGCACGCTGTACCGGTTTTTTGCCAAGTGAATCATCCTTATTGGTTCCAGTTACCTGTGCAACTTCCTCGCGCTCTGCCTTCTCTTCAATCTTCACATGCATCAGCAGACGTACGGTATCTTCCTGAATGCCTGCTGTCATGGCCTCGAACATCTCATAGCCGCTCATCTTATACTCAACCAGCGGATCTCTCTGTCCGTATGCCTGAAGACCAATACCCTGTCTCAACTGCTCCATATCATCGATATGGTTCATCCATTTGCGATCAATAACTTTCAGAAGGAATACACGTTCCAGCTCACGGATCATCTCAGGATTCGGGAACTCTGCCTCTTTTGCCTCATACAGCTTCGTTCCTTCCTGCTTCAAAGCATGCTTCAACTCTGCTTTATTCTTACAGCCAATACGTTCCACAGTAATCATCTCAAAAGGAATGATAGGAAGCAGTGTCTCATTCAGACCTGAAAGATCCCATTCCTGCGGATCCTGATCATCACCGATAAAGGTATCTACTGTGTTCTCTACCACATCAGAAATCATCTTGTAGATAGAATCTCTCATGCTCTCGCCGTCCAATACCCGACGACGCTCTGCATAGATGATCTCTCTCTGCTCATTCATTACCTGGTCATACTCCAGCAGGTTTTTACGAATACCAAAGTTATTATTTTCAATTTTCATCTGTGCTTTTTCGATCGCACTTGTAAGCATCTTATGCTCAATCTGCTCGTTTTCCGGAACTCCCAATGCATTGAATACATCCATCAGACGCTCGGATCCAAACAGTCTCATCAGATCATCTTCCAATGAGATATAGAAACGTGATTCACCCGGATCTCCCTGACGGCCTGCACGACCACGCAGCTGATTATCAATACGTCTGGACTCATGACGTTCTGTACCAATGATCTTCAATCCACCAGCTGCCTTTGCCTCATCGTCCAGCTTAATATCCGTACCACGACCTGCCATGTTAGTTGCAATCGTAACAGCTCCATGCTGACCTGCCAGTGCTACGATCTCAGCCTCTCTCTCATGGAATTTTGCATTAAGGACTTCATGCTGGATACCGCGCTTCTGAAGCATACGGCTGAGTTCCTCGGAAGTCTCGATCGTGATCGTACCTACCAGCACCGGCTGTCCCGTTGCGTGCGCTTTCTCAATCTCGTTGCAGACTGCAAAAAATTTCTCTTTCTTAGTCTTATATACGGCATCATGCAGGTCCTTACGGATAACCGGCTTATTGGTCGGAATCTCCACAACGTCCATTCCATAGATTGCCCGGAACTCTTTTTCCTCAGTCAATGCCGTACCGGTCATACCGGATTTCTTGTCATATTTATTGAAGAAATTCTGGAACGTGATATTTGCAAGAGTCTTGCTTTCCCGTTTTACTTTTACGTGCTCTTTTGCCTCAATTGCCTGATGAAGTCCATCAGAGTAACGACGGCCTGGCATAATACGTCCGGTAAACTCATCAACGATAAATACCTGATCATCTTTTACCACATAATCCTGATCGCGGAACATCAGATTATTAGCGCGAAGTGCCAGCTCCATGTTGTGCTGGATCTCCAGATTCTCCGGATCTGCCAGGTTCTCGATCTTGAAGAACTGCTCTACCTTCTTGATACCATCAGCTGTCAGATGAACGATCTTATCTTTCTCATTGACGATGAAGTCTCCGGTCTCCTCGATCTCCTCACCCATGATGGCATCCATCTTGGAAAATTCCTTACTTGCCTCACCACGTGTCAGCGTATGAGCCACATAATCGCACAACTCATAAAGCTTAGTGGATTTGCCGCTCTGACCAGAGATGATCAACGGAGTTCTCGCCTCATCGATCAGAATAGAGTCGATCTCATCGATGATGGCATAATGTAATTCTCTCTGTACCAGCTGCTCTTTGTAAATAACCATGTTATCACGCAGGTAGTCAAATCCCAGCTCGTTATTGGTTACATAAGTAATGTCGCAATTGTATGCAGCACGTCTCTCTTCCTTGGTGGAAGCATTCAGTACTACACCTACTGTCAGACCAAGAAACTCATGAACCTTACCCATCCATCCAGCATCACGGCTTGCCAGATAATCATTGACGGTTACAACATGAACGCCCTTTCCCTCCAGTGCATTCAAATATGCCGGGAGTGTGGATACCAGCGTCTTACCTTCACCAGTCTTCATCTCTGCGATACGTCCCTGATGAAGGATCATACCACCGATCAGCTGTACCCGGTAATGCTCCATACCAAGTACACGCTTTGCTGCCTCTCTGACAGTTGCAAATGCCTCTGGAAGAAGATCATCCAGAGTCTCTCCTGCTGCCAGTCTCTGCCTGTATTCTTTTGTCTTATCTCTCAGTTCCTCATCGCTCAGCGCCTGCATAGTCGGACGCAGTGCTTCGATCTTATCAATGGTGGGAGCGATCAGTTTCAATTCTCTCTCACTGTGAGTACCGAACAATTTGTTGATAATATTCATATTCTACTCCTGTCTATCTGTATAGATCCTGGCAAAACTCAAGTCCGTCTATGACGGTCTTTTTCTGACGCACAAATGCCCATTTTTTTGCCATATGCGCCCATTATAGCATAAATAAATCGTTTGGTAAACGTGAATTATTCCGTTATTTGCAAAAATCCCCGAAGAACAGGATGTCCGCCCTCCGAGGATTCGTATGTTCTTTTTATTCAGTTATTAAAGCTCTACTTGTCCGGTTCCATAATGCCGTAGGTTCCGCCTTTTCTCTTATAAACTACACAGATATCATCGGTCTCTGCGTTGACAAATGCGAAAAAGTTATGTCCCAGAAGTTCCATCTGGATACATGCATCTTCAGGATACATGGGCTTGATATCAAACTTCTTGGTACGGATGATATTAACTTCCTGATCATCTGCCTCTTTCTCAAGGAACTCTTTCTGGAAGTTGCCGCCACCCTGCTGTCTTGCCACAAGTTTGTTCTTATACTTGCGGAGCTGACGCTCGATGACTTCTTCAACCAGGTCAATAGATACATACATGTCTGTGCTGGACTGTTCAGAACGGATAATATTTCCTTTGACTGGAATCGTAACCTCAATCTTCTGACGTTCCTTTTCCACACTCAAAGTCACATGAACTTCGGTATCAGGAGTAAAATACCTCTCCAGCTTTCCAAGCTTGTCAGTTACCGCCGAACGAAGGCCCTCGGTAATGTCCAGATTTTTGCCGCTAATGATGTAACGCATAAAATCACTCCTTTACTAAGTTGTTACCTAGATTATACCATTCTTCACATTATTTCGCAATGAATTTCACAGTCTCTTCATAATTCATAGGACCGCCGAATAAGTCCAGAGCACTGCCGATCGTCACATTCAGTCTGTTCTGTCCAAGCTCCTTGAGCTTCCGCAGATCATCAAAGCTTCCTACACCGCCTGCATAAGTCACAGGGATTCCATCCCAGCTTCCAAGCATACGCACCAGCGGTTCCTCAATGCCTCTTGCCTTTCCTTCCACATCCACCGCATGAACCAGAAATTCTGCACAATGATCCGCAAGCTCGTCCAGTACAGAAGGTGTCAGCACTACATCCGTAAACTTCTGCCAGCGGTCTGTGACAATATAATAATCGTCCCCTTTTCTTCTGCAGCTTACATCGAGAACCAGATGATCTGCCCCCACTGCCGCTTCCAGTTTCTTCAGATTTTCCCAGTTCATCTGTCCATCCCTGAACACATAAGAAGTCACGATTACAGCGCTGGCTCCTGCATTCAGATAGTCGGCTGCATTATCATCCCGGATTCCTCCGCCGATCTGTAAACCACCCGGATAAGCCCGAAGTGCTGACAGCGCCTGCTGTCTGGTAGTCTCAAAGTATTCTGTTCCTTCTTTGTTCAACAGGATCACATGACCACCGTGGATGCCCTGCCTCTGGTAAAGTTCCGCATAAAATGCTGCATCCTGTTCAGACACAAAATTTTCTCTTGCCTGACTGCCTTCATCCCGCAGACTTCCACCTACGATCTGCTTCACCTTACCATTGTGTATATCAATACAGGGTCTGAATTCCATTGCTTTTCTCCTTTATGTATAAAAATGCACCGGATCGCCAGTCAACCTGAATCCGGTGCTTCTTATTTTACTTTTTTACGGAGTCACTGCTCCGCCCTCACCATCAAGTCCGCCATCCATGCCCTCGTCCAGTGCGTCATCCATACCGTCCACCAGAGAGTCACCGGCACCGGTCACGTCATTGACCACATCATTGGCATCCATGCCGATCTCTTCCAGCAGTCCATCACCATCCACATCCGTATGATCGTAGACACCATCACCATCTGTATCAAACAAAATGTCGTTAATATCTACATTTTCATTGGTCTGGTTACTGTCTTCCGTGGTTCCTGCCATATTGTCATCAGCAGTGGTTCCATTGTTCGTGTTATTCCGTCCACAGGCTGCTGTCAGCAGCAGAATAGCTGCCAGAAGCATATAAAGTCCATACTTTTTCAACTGTCTCATAATAGTCTCTCCTTTTTCCTGAGCTTTCTGTTACTAATATGGACAGTTCTTTTTGTTTTATACGCTTATTTATCTAAAATACACTCTTAGACCTGTGCATTTATCACATCACTCATGTGATAGAAGCCTGCCGGTTTGCCAGCCAGATATTTTGCAGCCTGGATCGCGCCTTTTCCAAAAATTGCGCGGGAATAAGCCGTGTGGCTGAAGGTGATCACTTCATCTGTTCCGGCAAAGATCACGTCGTGATCTCCTACAATAGTTCCTCCACGTACCGCAGAGATACCAATCTCTTTTTTCTCACGTTTCTTGTGATCCTGACTTCTGTCATATTTTTATTCATATTCACCGCCAAGCACGCCATCATTGATGGCATCTGCCAGAGCAAGAGCTGTTCCACTGGGCGCATCCAGCTTGCGGTTGTGATGCTTCTCCACGATCTCAATGTCAAATCCAGCCGGCACAAGAATCTTTGCTGCGTCCTGAAGAATCTTCATGAGCATGTTGATACCAAGGGACATGTTAGCAGAACGAAGGACTGCCACCTGACTGCTGGCTTCCTCCAGGCTCTTTAACTGCTCCTCGCTTAAACCGGTAGTACACAGTACAACCGGAACTTTTTTTTCTGCACTGTACGCGATCAGTCCATCCACTGCCTTCGCGGAAGTGAAATCAATGATCACATCTGCTTCTACCGTACATTTATCAATAGAAGGAAATACCAGATAACCGTTGTCACGGCAGTCTACCGGATCTACTCCTGCTACAATCTCGATCTCCGGGTCATCCTTGATCAGCCCTGTGATCACCTGACCCATATGGCCGTTACAGCCATGCATAATTGCTCTGACCATCTTAGTTTTCTCCTTTTGCTTTTATGCCAAATGCTGCCATGGCTTCCTTTAACTGTGCCTGATGCTCTGGCTCCATCTCTGTCAGCGGCATACGTAAAGGTCCTGCTTCCCAGCCCAGCATGTTGAGAGCTGCTTTTACCGGGATCGGGTTCACTTCACAGAACAGTTTCTCAATAACCGGAAGTGCTTTTAACTGAAGTTCACGACTGCCTGCCACGTCACCTGCCATGAATTTGGCTACGATGTCATGAGTCTCTCTCGGAGCCACGTTGGACAGTACAGAGATCACACCTTTTCCGCCAAGAGACAGAATCGGAACGATCTGGTCATCATTACCGGAATAAATATCACAGCTGTCACCACAGAGCTGTGCCACTTTGGCGATCTGGGAAATATTTCCACTTGCTTCTTTCACCGCTACAATGTTCTCTACATGTTTTGTCAGATAAGCAATCGTCTCAGGCGTCATATTTACACCGGTACGTCCCTGAATATTATAAAGGATGATCGGAATCTTTACAGAATTGGCAATGGCTGTAAAATGTGCGATCAGACCTTTCTGGGTTGCTTTATTATAATAAGGAGATACCAGTAGCAGACCATCTGCGCCGTATTTTTCCGCTTCCTGAGACAGATAGATTGCGGTCTGAGTACAATTGGAACCAGTACCTGCGATGACAGGGATTCTTCCAGCTACTTTCTCAATCGTAAAACGGATGGCTTCCAGATGCTCCTCATGAGTCAGAGTGGAAGACTCACCAGTAGTTCCACAGATGATGATCGCATCTGTTCCATTCTCGATCTGATAATTCAGAAGTTCTTCCAGCTTCGGATAATTCACCTCGCCATTTGCTTTCATAGGTGTTACAATTGCTACTCCTGCGCCTGTAAAAATAGACATATCTTCTCCTCCTGCTATTTTCTTTTTTGATATAAATGAAAAGAAGAGAGGCGTGCCAGTATACGCCTCTCCAGATTCTTACTACTTATCTTGATTGTCCGGATAGCGCTCCATCTGTTCCAGATGACAGTCATATGGTTGTTGACCACATGCCCAAGATCCGGACTTGCAGAATATCCGGCCTTTCGGCGCTTACCCCTTTCGGCTGTCTTCCAGTGCCTCTGCTGCATCTGACCGTCTACTGATGATTCACGCGACCTCTATCTCTTTTGTTCAATTTTCTTCAATATAGCATCTTCCAGATGCTTTGTCAACAAGCCCTTAAGATTCCTTCAAGGCAGTGATCTGATAGACATCATCCGCCCAGTCCATCATCTCAGGACACAGCTTAATGCCTGTAAATATCAGCTCTGTACTGTCAGAAGCCTCCCCCAGAAGCTCATGCACTTCCTCTGCTGATACAATCCCCTTCTCCACCAGTCCCAGGACCTCATCCAGGATCAGCACATCGCATTCGCCTGTAGCCAGCACCTTCTTTGCGAAGTTCAGACCATTCTTCATATTCATGATCTCTTCCTGCTGCTCTTCAGGTGCCAGATCTTCAAAAGCCGCCTCTCTCCGCTGAAAACGGAATAACTTGATCTCCGGTTCCAGCCGCTGGATAAAGCTGATCTCCTCATCTGCCTTCCGGCATTTCATAAACTGAACGATAAACACAGAACGCCCGAGACTGGCTTCTTTGATGGCCTGCCCCAACGCTGCCGTCGTCTTTCCTTTTCCACTTCCGCAATATATCTGAAGTTTACCCTCTCTCATAGTACCCTCTCTATTCCTGACTTCAAACAATTAGCTGTTTTCGTCTATCTTACACCAGGTATATAAGAAATGCAAGTATTACTCCAGGTACTCAAGCTTGCTTACAGACACCTCATAGGCGATCCTGCGCTCGCTCTCTGTCTCATCTATTTTCTTCATATACTCCCTGCTCTGGATCCGTCCCCAGATCTGCGTGTGGCCTCCCACTTCAAAACCTGAAGCAAATCTTGCATTTCTTCCCCAGCAGATACACGGAATGTAGTCCGATTTTCCATAAGGACGGTTCACCGCCAGCAGAATATCCGCAATTTCTCTTCCAAGCGGTGTCTTCCGATAAACCGGCGCCTTGCAGATGTATCCATCCAGGAAGATCTGGTTGGTCTTGGAATTCTCTACTTCCTCATCCATGAATTCCAGTTCCCGCACAAAGACTGACAGCACCAGCCGGTTCTTCTTCTCTTCATGCCTGTTGTAAGACCGGAACTGTCCGGCCGCCCGGATGCAGGCACCCCTGTAATCTGCATTCACATCAATGAGTCTTTCTGAAATCATCAGTGGTATCACATCACAGGAGTCGCTGAGTCTTCTGACCGATACATCCAGCATATAGAAGCCTTCCCCAAAGACTTCATGACTGAACACAAATCCCGACACAACCTCCCCGATAATGGACACCTGGTTGTTTTCAATAATCTTATCCGACATATTTTTGTTCTCCCTTCCTTTTGACGAAGTGTCTCTCGTACTTTTGTCTGTAAAATATATTCATGGTCCTTACCAAATATTCCAACTATTTCAAAAAATATACATTTCAAAAAATTTCACGGAACTGCAAGAAAAAGCT
>ERZ856578.3464-NODE-3464-length-23552-cov-4.338786_pt1 | contig 23552 bp, 21 predicted proteins | sample MGYA00514384_ERZ856578 | MGnify/ENA primary metagenome ERZ856578 (study PRJEB29103, sample SAMN06111958) | human gut metagenome | biome: human gut; feature: ankylosing spondylitis patient; material: healthy_person | host: Homo sapiens | place: China:Hangzhou... | reverse complement strand
TAATTATGGACTGGCAGATATCTGGGCCCGGGCGAAAAAAATGCAGGGATTCAACCTTTTCCATCCCCAGGGCTTTGACGCATTCGGCCTGCCGGCGGAAAACTACGCGATCAAAACGGGGATTCACCCCAAGGATTCCACCTACCGCAACATCGACTGTATGAAGGAACAGCTCGTGAAAATGGGCGCCTCTTATGACTTTGACTATATGGTCGTGACCTGCGACGAGGCATATTATAAATGGACCCAGTGGCTGTTTCTCAAGCTGTATGAACGGGGGCTGGCCTATCGGGCCAAAGCTCCGGTCAACTGGTGCCCGTCCTGCAAGACAGTGTTGGCCAACGAGCAGGTGGTGGAGGGTTGCTGTGAGCGCTGCCACACCGAGGTCAAAAAGGAACATCGGACCCAGTGGTTTTTCAAGATCACAGAGTATGCCCAGCGTCTGCTGGACGGGTTGGAGGGCCTTCAGTGGCCGGAAAAAACCAAGAAAATCCAAACCAATTGGATCGGCAAGTCCACCGGCGCCCAGGTCTTGTTTAAGGTCAAGGGACGGGATATCGTCCTGCCCGCCTTCACCACCCGGGTGGATACGATATTCGGCGTCTCATTTGTCGTGCTCGCCCCCGAACGGGAGGCCGTGATGGATCTCGTGACACCCGAACAACGGGATGAGGTGGCACGGTATATCGAACAGGCCAAGAAGGTCAGCGAGATCGAGCGGCTTTCCACGGTTCGGGAACGCACCGGCGTCTTTACCGGCGCTCATGCGGTCAATCCGGTCAACGGGGAGGAAATCCCGATCTATGTCGCTGACTATGTGCTGGACACCTATGGGACCGGCTGCGTCATGGCGGTACCAGCCCATGATGAACGGGACTTTGACTTTGCCACCCGCTATCAGCTTCCAATCCGCCAGGTCATCGCCTCCCCGGATGGGGGAGCCGAACTGCCCTTCTGTGCTTACGGCCGTCTGGTGAACAGCGGCGAGTATACCGGCTTGACCAGCGAAGAGGCGCGGGATAAAATTGCCACTTTCCTCGAATCCAAGGGGATGGGCGAACACAAGGTCTGTTTCCGACTGCGGGACTGGCTGGTTTCCAGGCAGCGGTACTGGGGCGCACCGATCCCGATCATCTACTGCGACCACTGCGGGGAGGTGCCGGTCCCGGAACAGGATCTGCCGGTCAAGCTGCCATATGACGTGGAATTCCGTCCGGACGGGGATTCCCCTCTGGCGCAATGCCCTTCCTTTATGGACACGGTCTGCCCGAAATGCGGGCGTCCCGCCCGGCGGGAATCGGATACGCTGGACACGTTTGTGGATTCCTCCTGGTATTTTTTGCGGTATCCGGATAACCGCAATGCGGAAAAGGCATTTGACAGTGCCCTCATCAACCGTTTGCTGCCGGTGGATATGTATGTCGGCGGAGCCGAACACGCGGCGATGCACCTGCTCTATGCCCGGTTCATTACCAAGGTGCTGCACGACATGGGCCTGATCGATTTTGACGAGCCGTTCCTGCGTCTGGTGCACCAGGGGACCATCCTAGGCCCGGATGGCAACAAAATGAGCAAATCCAAGGGGAATACCATCAACCCCGACGACTATATCGAGCGGTACGGCTCGGATGTGTTCCGGATGTATCTGGCTTTTGGCTTTTCCTTTGTGGACGGCGGTCCGTGGAACGACGACGGGATTAAGGCGATCTCGAAGTTTGTCGGCCGGGCCGAATCCTTCGTCGATGCGTTCGTGCGGGAGCCGGGCGGGACGGATGCCTATGGGGACAGGGAGAAGGAGCTCGATTTTGTCCGGCACAACACCCTGAAATGTGTGGCAAACGACGTCGAGATTTTCCAGTTCAACACCTGCATCGCCCGCCTGATGGAGCTGTACAACGCGATGGCCGCCTACAAGAACGGACCGGTGAACAAAGCCTTCCTGCAGGGGGTCCTGGACGATTTCGTGCGGCTTCTTGCCTGCTTTGCCCCCCATTTCGGGGAGGAGCTGTGGGAGAGGCTCGGGCATACCGCCTCGGTGTTTGAGGAGCAGTGGACGGTCTATGATCCGGCCCGGCTGGTGCGGGACGAGATCGAGCTGGTGGTGCAGCTCAACGGCAAGGTCAAGTGCAAGCTCGTTCTGCCGCGGGATCTCTCCCGTGAAGAGGTACAGAGCCGTGTGCTGCAGGATCCCAAGGTGGAGGAGCTCCTCGAGGGACGGGCGGCCCGCAAGGTGATCGTGGTGCCGAATAAGCTGTGCAACATCGTGGTATGAGGATAAACCAATACCGAAGGCTCGGCGGCGTATGCCGGTTAACCTCGTAATCATGCGAACTTCTTAGTGTTTTCAAATCAGACAAAGATGGTTGAATTGAATGGCATTTATTATCTCTATTTTCTATTTTCAACCTTTGTTTTAAAGCTCGTGAAACCGTATAAATTCGAGGTTTATAACAAAAACACCATTGATGTCCGAGCCTTAAGGGCTCAGATGCCAATGGTGTTTTTAATTTTAGTTGCTTTTACGACTGCAAATACTTCTTTTTGTCGCTATGGTAAGCAGCGTATCAGCGAGTTGCGTTAGGGTCACACCCAGCAGGTTCAATTCATCCTCGGTCAGTTTGCAGGCGAGCGCATTGGCTATAGCAGTGATGGAAGCTGTCAATTCACATGAATTCACGAAACTCACCTCCATGCTATTATATGAATATGCGGCTGGAATGTGTGTTCGTTACCCTTCCAGTCACGCTTTGAATGTTTGAATATCAATTTTTGGAGGGACTTTTCTCATAAAGGACAAACTTTAAGTTTCGGTCACACACCGCTAGAAAAACGTCTTGTGGGGACTGAATATGCCGCTGCTTTAGCTGCTTATCCAGCCAGGTTAAATCCAGCCCCATGCGTTTTAAATTATCCTCTAAAATGCGGCCGTCCATGATTAGCTCTGTGAATAACAGTTCCTGTTCTGGGGCTAAATGCATATCGTTTGGTGTGGCAGGGCGCTGACTGCTTACCGGAAGGATCGTAAGCTTTCCATTGTATTCAAAAACAGCGGTTTGGATATTCGTCAGGTCAAAGTATCCTTGCTGCCTGCACATAACCATGAACTCGCTTAGATCCAGCTTGGCCTTTTTTAAATTTTCATAGTACAATTTCCCATGATCCATGAGGATAGTAGGGGTACCGTTGAGATATTTGCGTGTTCTCGGAAATTTGTTGGAAATGACACTCAGCAGCAGGGTTACGCCTCCGTATATCACCATGGCAGTAAGCGGTTTCCAGGGCTCCTCTAGCTCTGTGGCCATTTCAGCCGCAATGGAGCCAATGGTTATTCCCGTAATGTAATCAAAAAAATCCAACTGAGCAATTTGTTTGTGTCCAATAAACTTGGCCACCAAGAATAATGCACCAAATGACCCTAAGGCGGTCAGGCAAAGCATCAGAAAGCCCATACGGCAATCCCCCTTTCCCTATATTCTAGCCTAAATTGCAGCAAGCATACACGAATAGGCTGCGCGAACTCTCAAATAGCGTTCACCCTAACATTTGTGGCTGCATAATATAGTACCAGCTACGGAAAGGAGTGTACGACATGGGAAATTATAATTGGGGGCGTGGTTGTGACGGCTGCGAAACCGATCATGGCCCAAAGCCGTTTGTTACGAATATAATGCGTGTAGCGCGGCAAAATCAAAATTTTCGTACAGCGTTTTGGACAGGGTGTCACTTACAGATGACCCTGATGTGTATTCCCCCCTGCGGCGAGATTGGAGTGGAAATGCATCCTGACACGGATCAGTTCATCCGTGTGGAAGAGGGGCAGGCGCTTGTCCGCATGGGAGATTGCAGAGAAAATCTGGACTTCCAATGCCGCATCGGTACGGGGGACGCCATCTTTGTACCGGGCGGAACATGGCACAATGTTTTCAACACTGGAAATGGTCCGCTGAAACTCTCATCTTTCTACGCGCCGCCTCAACATCCAAAAGGTACCATTCACCGTACAAAGGCAGATTCCGAAAACAAAGAGCATTGACTTTACTGCTTAATCAGCATTGGCTAAATTAAGGTCGCGCTGCCCAAACGGAGGCTGCGTACAACTGGGGAATATTCCCCGCCCTTCTTTCTATGGTGGCGTAACATATTTGCATTATTTGCGATTTGTAACGATTTATTGGGGGTTATTCGAGGTTGCAACATGCTACAGGAAAAATTAAAAACCACCGATCAACCCGCATAATTGCAAGGTTTTTCGGTGGTTTTCATTGGAAAGCGTTGACAAAAAAGATACCTGCCATAAACGCGGGCAGAAGATTTAATAATAAAAAACCTGCGGTGCGCGATTTGCTCACCGCAGGTGTGGTCCACCAAATGGACATTGGACGAACATCTATTTTTTCAAAGGCGGTTTCGCCGTAGAAGTTCGCTTCTGATGTCAAAACAGAAAATGAGGGTCAAGGTTTGATAACCTTGGCCCTCACTTTTTTTGTCTTAGGCGTCTTCGGTGTCTTCGCGCTGCTTCAGCCACTCTTCGAATGCCGCCTGGCCTTCCTCACTGTCGTAGTAGGCTCGGATTTCCGAAACCAAATGTCTTGCAAAGGAATCGATGATCGACTGCGGCAGCTCAATGTCAAACTTGTTCCGTTTGGACATCGGGCCCCTCCTTCGAAATTTGGTTTGCCGAGGGTGTCCGGCGTGAGTTAAGAAATCTTGCGATCTCTTAGGCACTTTTATTATATGGGGTATGTCAAGTCTTTTCAAGAGTTGCCCCGCTACACTACATTTTAGGAGGAAATGATCATGGAAAAACTCATCAGCTGTGCGTTCAATATGGATACCGCCTGTGTGGAACTCCGCTTTTCAGATGGGAGCATTTGCTCCATTGACACAATCGCCGCGGAAAACGAAATCGCCCGTAATATGTATGAGCGGTCGGAGCTGGATTATCTCATTTACAACGACCCGCTGGCCTATGCGGATTTGATTCTCAACGGTGATCCGGAAGTGTATCTCAAAACCGTAACAGAGTATAAGCCTTTAGACTGATATAAATAAAGCCGCCGCCAATGGAGAGCTTTTCGGCTCTTGTTGGCGGCGGCTTTTGTTCATGCTATTTACAGGAGTTCTTTTGAGTGGTTCATTTTCTCAATAACTTTCCCTAATTCTGCGAAAAGAATGAGTAGAACTAAACGCAGCGTCTTGAAAAATCGACATTTCGACACTATAATATATACAATAATCTTTAACTGCGGATTTCACAAAATTACAACGGCTGATATAAGGAGTGTTCGCATGAAAGTTAGTTTCAAGAAGCTGTGGGTGCTGTGTGCCGAAAAAGAAATGAGCAAAGCCGAACTGCGCAAAAGAGCAGGTTTGTCTTCCGCAACTTTTACTCGGCTTAGAAAGAATGAAGAGGTTAATCTTTCTGTTATCCTGAAAATTGCCGATGTGTTGGATTGCAATGCCGGAGATATGATGGACTTTATCAAGGAAGATCTATCTGCACAAACGGAAGGTGAATAAGTCCGTTATTTGGGACAGCACAGTTGCTACAATGCTTAACGGTGTAGAATAATCACAAGGAGAATTGGAATGGGCAAATATGAGAAGCTGACCAAATACATAGATGTCCTTGATGGAGATAGCTTCGGCACATGGATCATTGATCGCGAAAATGATGGTACACCGGAGCATCCGATTCAGATGCCGTTTGTTAATTACTCAGAAATGGTGCATCGCTTTATTGATGATGTGTACGATTTCAGCGAAACCAACAAGGATTTTGAACTCAATCGATATGGTGAAATCTTAGAAAGAAACGGACTTGAATGGGGTTCAAAGTCGATGAGCGAAGCAGATATTTCCACTTTGGACGGACAATGCGTTATGGCACTGATTATGGGCGCTGTTCGGGCAGAGCGTTTTTGTGATGGAGCGCTGCTTGGCTTTTTCAAAGACGGCAGTATCCGAAGATGGTTAGAGCGATTGAAAGAGGTGGTATAAATGTTTAGCAGAGATGAGTTTATGTCTTATGTAGGCAGTGCAAGTGGCAGCAGTTATGCCGCTGGCTTGAAGGCTATTGAAAGCATCTACGGCGTAGACATTGATGGAGAATACGCAGGAGATAAATGCCGCAATTTGTTCCAGAAACTTGAGCAGGATAAAAGAAGTACGGAACTTAATAAAACAGAACTTAAAAGACGAAGTGACATGACCTCTCACCTAAAAAAATACGTTGAATACCGCGAAAATGCCACTGCTATTGAGCAACGCAAACGATTCGTTTCTTGGATGCAGGGGCAGCCTCGCAGAGACGATCCGACAAAGAAATATTCGGTCGAAACAATCCATGCCGCAGCAGATAAACTGCAATCAGGCTTGAAAAAGCTTGGTGTGTCCAAATATGCGGAGGTCAATTGCTTTGCAGTCACAGATCCGGAGTATTTTGCTGAACTCCATAAAGCCTGCTATGCCAAAGCGGAAGAGTCTGACAAAAAGCAAGGACATCGAGATTTCAGAAACGGCCTCGATTTCTATATGCAATTTCTCAGTGAGCAGAACAACGCTAACATCATACCGGCAAGTCCTATGCAAGAGAAAATTAAGCTCATTATCGCTGCGTATAAGGCCGACTTTGAGCGCGTTAACCAAGAAGAACGCTACAAATGGGAAGCTGTTGGATGCTATTGGCGGAATTGGGACATTGAAGCCGAAAACTTTGCACAAATGTATGCTGAAGCGTTCAAGGAAGCCAGCAATCTGCTTGCAGCAAATATGTACTGGCCTTATAAAATGGTTGTCACATTTGCAGAGCAGGAACCGGACAAAGTTCGCGAACTTTTCAGAATGCTCTACAACGAAGAAATCCCTCTTGCACAGAGATACGTTGACTTCCGCGCAGCCTTTGACGAGTTCTATAAGCCGCAAAAGCTCAACCACTATCAGGATTTACACGCTATCTCCGTGTACCTTTCTTTTGAATACCCCGATAAATACTATATCTACAAGTACAAGGTGTTTAAGGATTTCAGCAGCAACATTGGCTATGTAACCGACCGTTCCAAGTTCCAATCTGAGGTCTATAAGCTTGAAGCATTCTTCGATGTGTGCGAGTTGGTGCTGGAGGAAGTTAAGAAAGATACAGAACTGCAGGAAATTAGCTCTGCGCGTCTTGATGAAGAATGCTATGAAGATGGCGGATTGCACCTGCTCACTCACGATATTGTTTATTTCGGCAGCAAGAACGCCTTGACGGATGATACGGTAACCGACGATTGGTGGCCGTCGCTCGACGAATATGATCCCAACCTCTCCAAAGAAGACTGGAAGAAGTACATACTTGAAGTCGAGTTGCCCGATCATCCCTCTCCTATGCAAATGCTGAAAGCTATGATGGAGCTTAACGGTGAGGCCTCCTGCAAACGCCTGTCTCAGCTCTATGGCGGAACGGTATCTGCTTATGTTGGTTGTGCGGTCAATCTCGGCAAGAGAGTTAAAAAATATTTCGATTTGCCTGCCTGCATGGACGGCGACCAAGAAAGATATTTCCCCAATCCGTTCTTGGGCAAGAACATGATTGAGGATGGCGTTAAAAGCTATTGCTATAAAATCAGACCGGAGCTTTATGAGGCTCTGCAGGAGATAGACTTGTCTCATATTTCTGCAAAGTATGAGGAGGACGAAGAAGTGTCCGAAAGCACACAAAAGACGGATGTAAATAAGAATACTATTCTTTACGGCCCTCCTGGCACGGGCAAAACTTACAATACGGTTGTCTATGCGGTTGCAATCATTGAGAACAAGTTGCTTGCCGACGTGAAGAGAGAAAGCTATTCCGATGTGTTGGAAAGGTACAACACATATAGAGCCGAGGGGCTGATTGAGTTTACTACTTTCCATCAGTCCTACGGCTATGAGGAGTTTATTGAGGGCATCAAGCCCGTCATGGACAACACGGACGAAGATCACAGTGACATTCAGTATTCCATCGAAGATGGCCTATTCAAAGCTTTCTGCAATAAGTCCGCTATGCCTGCTACGAAAAAATCCAATCTGGATTTAGGACTCAATAAGACTCCTACCATCTGGAAGGTCTCTCTGTGGTCAACCGGCGACAACCCTACCAGAACAGAGTGCCTTAATAACGGACATATCCGTATTGGATGGGATGATTATGGCCCCGACATTACCGATGATACAGACTTTACCGAAAACGGCGGTAAGAACGTATTGAACAGCTTCATCTACAAGATGAAGGTTGGCGACATTGTGTTCTCTTGCTATTCCAGCACAACCATTGATGCAATCGGCGTTGTTACCGGCGACTACGAGTGGTGCGATAACCAGTTCGATGACGGTTTGAACCGCATGAGAAAGGTAAACTGGATCGTTAAGGGCATCAACGAAGATATCGTTGAGATCAATGGTGGTTCCACCATGACCCTTTCCACCGTCTACAAGTTGAAGGTATCTCTTGCTGATGCATTGGCTCTTATTCAGAAACATCTGCCTGCCACCGCTCACATGGACGAAAAGAAAAACCATGTGTTTATCATTGATGAGATCAACAGAGGCAATATCAGCAAGATCTTTGGCGAACTGATTACGCTGATCGAATCTTCTAAGCGTGTTGGTCAGCCGGAGGGAATGAAAGCGAAACTGCCGTATTCTCAGCAGTTGTTCGGTGTGCCCGACAATGTTTACATCATCGGCACGATGAACACCGCAGACCGTTCCATCGCAACCATCGACACCGCTTTGAGGCGCCGTTTCCGTTTCAAGGAAATGATGCCCGATGCTGATGTGCTGAAAGGTATCAGTGTTGAGGATATTTCCGTATCGGAAATGCTGGCACGGATGAACAAGCGCATTTCCGTTCTCTATGACAGAGAACACACCATTGGACATGCTTATTTTATCCCGCTGAGAGATAATCCTACGATTGAGCAGTTGGCTGAAATCTTTGAGAACGCCATCGTTCCTCTGCTGCAGGAATACTTCTACGAGGATTACGAGAAGATCCGCCTTGTCCTGGGTGACAACAACAAGGACAACAAAGAAGAGCAGTTCATTGTTGTGGTTGAAAACGACTACAACGAATTGTTCGGAAGTGCTGACATTGGTTTCGATGACTCTGTTACATACGAAATCAATCGCGCCGCCTTTGACAACATCGAGGCATACCGTTCGATCTAATGATTCTTTGAGGTGTTAGAATGAGGAAAACATATCAAGTAACAGAATATGGCTCATTTGTGAGGGACAAAGAGGTGTTGGGAAGCACCTCTTTGCCCCCGGACACCTTTGATGCCTTGGAAAACTTTGTGCTGTCCAATAGCACCGATGATGCTGATGCTTTAGAGTTAATGGGTATTTCTGCCCGTAAGGGCGTTGGCAAAATCATCACCGCAAAAAACTATGTCGGTGTGATCACAATGGATGATGGCACGACCATAGAAATCCTTCCCAAGATTTTTTCTTACGAGACTATTACTGAGGGCAAGGTCAAAAAACTGCTCGTGGATATGTTAAAGACACTCCGCAACACGCCGTTCAAGTCCTTGCAATCTACCAACGTGAACATCGACAAACTGAACATCTTTGAAATCTTTATCCGTATGTTTGTCGATGAGGTGTTTTTCATCGTCAAGCGTGGTTTGAAATGTGATTACGAGACCATTCAATCCAACGAAAGTGTGTTCAAGGGAAAGATGGTATTCGCGGGGCAGATCAAGCACAACTACGCTCACAAGGAGCTTAGCTTCGTTGAGTATGACGAGTTCAACACAAATCGAGCTGAGAACAAAATCCTAAAGTCCACTCTCAGCTATCTTTACAAAAGCACTACTTCCTCCAAAAACAAGTCCGATATAAAAACGCTGCTCAATGCGTTTTCTGATGTGGATGAATCCAAAAACTATCAAGCAGATTTCTCAAAGATTGTACCCGACAGAAAGACCGCCGACTATCAAACGGCATTGCTCTGGAGCAAGGTCTTTTTGATGGGAAAGAGCTTCACATCGTTCTCTGGTTCGGAGGTTGCCTTTGCGTTGCTGTTCCCGATGGAAACGTTGTTTGAAAGCTACATAGCAGCGCAACTTAAAAAGATGCTTGGTCATTCGGGCTACACGCTTTCCGCACAGGATAAGACATACCACCTGTTCGACGAGCCAAGAAAGTTTTTGATGAAGCCGGATATTGTGATCAAGAACAAGATGTTGGGACAAGTTTTCGTTATGGACACGAAATGGAAAGTCCTCTCCGATGCCAAAGCGAACTACGGTATATCCCAAGCGGATATGTACCAAATGTACGCTTATCAAAAGAAGTACACATCCGAGAATGTTACCTTGCTCTATCCCCTTACTGAGAAGGTCGAGCAGGGAAAAGATATCCGATTCCTCTCGCACGATGGGACTGAAATCAAAATCAGATTTATTGATTTGTTTGATTTGAGCAATTCGCTAAAAGCGATTGTTAAGGAAATCATGGAAACAGAGTAATGAGGGCAAGCATCTGTAGCAAGCTGTGCACGGCGATAGCCACTCGTGCAAAAGAGCCTACAGGGGAAACATCCCCCATCCCCTTTAACAGAGAATATTTCTCTGGCTACAGATAATATTGAGTGTTTTGAGAGAAATTTTATTGAGTTCCAAGGAGCAAGACTTATGAATCGAAAAGAGTTCTGCAAACATCATTGGGAATACTACTTGGTGTTAGAAAAAGACTTTTTACAAGCCGAAAGATATGTTAGTTTCGAATTAGGCGAAAACTATCTGTATGATGGTATTGAGCATAACGATTCTGGCAATAGCACTACGTTTTCGGATGAATTTATCAAGCAATACCAAGCGATCTGTTCTGAAGTAGATGTCATTCTAAAGAGCATTTGTACAGAATTAGGTAACACGACTGCTGATGATATGCAATATGGATACACTCCAACAATTTTACAAAATTGGACAAACATCATTTCCCAAAAGGTTAAGTTCAAAGATGTAGAGCTTCAGCCATTCTCGAATTGGAAACATTCTCCAGATTACAAATCACCAGATTGGTGGACACCCTACAATAAGGTTAAGCATAAAAGAGTACATAACTATCGAAAAGCAAATCTCAAGAATGTAGTAAACGCTCTTGCTGGTTTATATATACTTGAAAACTATTTCGTCAAGTATATTGGTGACCGGGATAACGATATGGATGTTCCCAATGACATTTCCGCTGTATTTGAAATGATAGATTTTGAAACTCGAGAAGAAGTGTTAGGACGAAATCAATATACCATCACAACGCAAGATATTGATGCTATCTGTGCGGATGTCTTCGGACAATAATGGTATTTAGCGCCGTAGGTGCGCAGCCAATTTTCTTAAAATTGTTAAAGGGTCTGGGATGTTGCCCAGCAAGATTTTGTGAAATGTCAGCGGAGCAGGAATTTCATAAAATGCACGAGTGGGTACCGTCGTGCACTGCTTGCTAACTCCAACTATGAGTTAGCAAGCTGCACGCGGATTTCGCAATTTTGCCTCTAAACATGATACAGTCATTTTAGGCAAAAATCGAAATGGCTATCGCCGTGCACTGCTTGCCAAGTATGTTTCCCCCTTTTAATCCACGCAAAGCATATCGTAATCAGCAAAGCGCGAAGCATCGAAAATGGAGGATTTATATGAGCGTATATTCTGAAAAAGATTATTCCCTCCCTCGTGCGTTAGAAAATATTGGAGCCGGGTTCTGGTCCATGTACAAAGACATTCTAAAAATCTACGCAGAGGACCGGTCAAGAACAGATATCCTCGAACGCATCCATGAGGAATGGAATAGCAAGTATAATTGCAGCCCTTTCGGTACAAATATCAGAATTGATTGGGCGATTAAGGGCATCTACGATCATGGAGATTGGGATGCTACTGACTCCGCGGTTGTCCCGGACTACAAAACAGATCAGGAACGTACTGCTAATATTGTTCTTGATCCACGGCTTCGATATCCCGCTGAGTATCGCTGTGACAATGGCATCTATGTTCGTTCAATTTCCGAACTCTGCATTGCAAACTGGTTCTATTTCAACAATATCCGCTTTGAGTATGAGCGTGAGGTGATTTTTTGCTCTGTTTCTGCCAAAGCGCATTGCGATTTTTATTTGCCAGATGAAGATGTATATGTTGAGTTCTGGGGAATGAGTGGCAATGAAGATTATAAGAAATACAAGGAGTGGAAAAGGCCTCTTTACCAAGCAAATGGCTATAAGCTGATCTCCCTAATCCCCGATGATTTGAAGAACTTCAGGGATCGGTTTGCTTCAGCTTTGGCTCGGGGTTAGTTGCTACAAAACACAATCGCAAGGGAGTCGCTATGGACTTTTATGTAATTGGAAACGGATTTGATCGCCATTACGGATTAGAAACCGGCTACAATCATTTCAAAGACTTTTTGTACCGGAACGGATATCGCGAGCTGATAGCCAAGGTTGACGACTTATTTTACGAGCGCGGAGGCTTTTCGCCTGACGAGATCGAAAATTGGTTTGAGTTTGAAGATATGCTGCGAACCTTTAATTGCCTTTATGCCGATGATCTGTATGAGGAGGCTATGGCAAATGCAGAAACCGATGATGATCGCGCCGGATTTTAGGATAGTCCTTCTTGGAATGTAGGATTCTATAATGACTACATAGAAGTGTTGAAAAAACAATTTGATATTTGGATCAGGGAGTTTGATACAAGAATTTGTCCCGACCATTATTTCTCTCCAAATCCGGGAGATTACATTTTGACATTCAACTATACAACTACTATTGAGGATAACTTTGATATCAGAGGTTGTCCCATCACGCACATTCACGGGACTGTCAATCAAGAAATTATACTTGGGCATAACGATTACCAAGAGCCGGATTCTTTACCCGTCATCGAAGACGAGGATTCCGACTATAGGGACGTTACCACTAAAAAAGCGGTTAATCAGGTTTTAGAACTTGCTGCAAATCAATATTTCAAGAATAGTGAGGAGATACTGCGGAGATATAGCCATATTTTCAGAAGAATTCCTCGTTTTGATAAAGTCGTAATCATGGGATTATCATGCGGTGATCAAGATGCGCTATATGTTCAAGAAATTGTTAATCGTGCGAGAAAGATAGATTTCTATTACCACGGTAGCACCGCCAGAAGAAATTTTGAATCTTATATCGATGGACATTGTATTGATGTAAAATTTATAGAGTGGTAACATAGAATTATGTCAAATGGGGATTGAATTTATCCCTATATCGGTGTATAATGATTTGTGCAAGGAGGTGTTGCCATGAATGTGTGCGGAGAACGAATTCGCGCTTTGCGTGAGAGCATGAATTACTCGCAAATGAAATTTGCTCAGATATTCGAATTGGGACAGTCCAGCGTTGTCCGCTATGAAAAGGGAGAGGCTTCGCCGCCGCTTGAGTTGCTTGTTCGGATTGCTGATTACTTCGATGTATCTCTCGATTACATCTTTGGCCGCACCGATAATCCGCAAGGCAAGCTGTACGAGTACAAGCCAAAGAACGGTTATCCTGCAGACATGGCCAACTTCGTAGAGATGTGCTTCGATCCCAAATCTCCCATGAATGCCAAACTGAAGCAGACTCTTGTGCAGATGCTCGGGGAGGTGGATGGAAAATGAATGCAGTTATTTACGCCCGTTTTTCAAGCCACAGCCAGCGAGAGCAATCCATTGAAGGTCAGCTCAAGACCTGCTACAAATTCGCCGCAGATAACGGCTACACCGTCATAGGTGAGTACATCGACCGAGCACAGAGCGGCACCAATGACAACCGCGCAGAGTTTCAGAGGATGATCGCAGACAGCGACAAGCATACCTTCAATGCAGTCATTGTCTATCAGCTTGACCGCTTTGCCCGAAACCGCTACGACAGCGCCATCAACAAGGCCAAGCTCAAAAAGAATGGTGTTCGCGTTGTCTCTGCAAGAGAGAATATCACCGATGATGCCTCCGGTATTCTTGTGGAAGGTATTCTGGAGAGCATGGCAGAATACTACTCCGCCGAGCTGTCTCAGAAAATCCACCGAGGCATGTCACTCAATGCACAGAAGTGTCTGTCCAACGGCAGCAATCCCGGTCTTGGCTTCAAGGTTGCTCCGGATCATACTTTCTATGTTGATGAAGATGAGGCAGTTATCGTCCGTGAGATCTTCGAGCGCTATGGCAAGGGCGAAACCGTTACGGATATCATCAAAGATTTGAACGCGAGACAAATCAAAACCTCCCTCGGTCGCGACTTCAACAAGAACAGCCTACACCGCCTTCTGCGCAACAAACGCTACATCGGTACTTACCTCTACAAAGGCGAAGAAACGCCGGGAGGTATGCCCCGTATCGTCAACAACGAAGTGTTTGAGCGAGTACAGAGCATTCTGGACAAAAACAAAGCTGCCCCGGCAAGAAGCCGAGGCAAGGAAGAGTATCTGCTGACCACCAAACTGTTCTGTGGCTACTGCCACGAGATGATGACCGGCTATGGCGGTACCGGCAAGTCCGGCAAGGCATATCACTACTATGCCTGCAAGAATGCCAAGAAGCATCTGTGCCAGAAGAAGGTCGTGGATAAGAAGCGAATCGAGGATATGGTCGTTGCGACCTGTCGGCAGATGCTGACGGACAGCAATATCCAGCGAATCGCAGAAGCTATCGAGGCGGTCTTTAAAAGTGAGTTTGACAGCTCTGCCATGAAGCGCATTAAGAGTGCAATTCAGGAAGCGGACACTGCCATTGAAAACCTCTGGCAGGCTCTTGAGAAAGGTCAGAGTGTTGATACCATTATGGAGCGTATCAACAAGCGGCAGGAAGAAAAAGCTGAACTGGAGGCGCAGCTGGCTATTGAAGCCAAGAAAGAGCGCATTATATCCGCCCAGGAAGTCACACACTTTCTGTCCGTGCTCCAGAAAAGCAACTTCGATGATCCCCTTAACCGCCGCGCCGTTATCAATATCTTCCTAAACAAGATTTATCTCTACGATGACAAGTTCAGGCTGGTGCTCAACGGCAGCGGACAACCTGTAGAAATCGATGACATCATGCTCGATGAGATCGATGACTACTTTGACTCTCAAATTTCTGATTCGGCGGAGTGTTCGTCTATGGTTGCGGACGCTCCGCCCGGAGGGATTCGAACCCCCGGCCTTTGGAATCGGAATCGCATAAGAGGGTTGCCGCTGGAGATTACCGGAGGTCGGCTGATACCACGAAAAGTCTTGTATTCATGCGGGTTCAGGCGCTTTTCAGCCTGTGTTTTCCGAGTTGTCCGCTCCCCGCCTGAAAAGCGAGTATTTCAGAAAGTCTTAGAAAAAATCTTAGAAGTTTTTGCCCGCGGAAGCCCATCACTTCTTCTTTCGCATTTTCCGATAAACAAGCGGTTTGAGCCGTTCCATAACGGTTTTCATCACACCGGAATCGCTGAACAGCTTGATAAAGAAAGCGTCGTTCTGTTCATACCGCTGGGCGGCAAAGTTTTCGAACTCCTGCTCAAATTTCAGCCCGAACATCGCCTCGTCGTTGTTTTTGGCAAAGCGCACTAGCTTCTCATCGGCGAGAAAATCCGCTTGAATCTGCTCCAGCACCTTGTCCATTTCGGTGAAATTGGTCCCGAACTTTTCATTGATTGCCTCGATGATGTCGGTCAGACTGTCCGACTGTTTGGGCCGTGCTCCGGCTTCCCCTTTAATCCCGCCGAGCCCGCCTTCCGCTCCGGCCAGAGAAATGGAGCCTTCAAACTCTTTCTCCAGCCGGTAGTATTCCAACAGAATCTTGTCGTCCAACGTGATAAACGGCCCTTTCTCCTTGGGCAGCACCTTATACAGAAACCGCGCATACACGCTGAACTTGTGCAGATCCCGGTCAAACATCCGGCACACCTGCGAGATGAACCCATAAATCCGGTTGAACCGCGCCAGCGTGGTGCGGAACACCTGCGAATCCTCGTCGCTGGCCGCCAGATAGCGGTCGTGCGCGGGAACCAGCACGGCGGATAACCGCCCCATTGTCCGCGTATCCTGCTCATCGGCGGAGAAGAACACCTCTGCGAACCGGTCGATTTCCGATGCGGTGTAGATCCGGTAGGCATCCAGCGTATTTTTCAGGTCGTACAGCACGTTGGGGTCGGTGGCCTCATCCAGAACCGTGCATTCATAATACGGCTCAAACGCCTTTTGAATATCCTCCGCCGTGTTGACGAAATCCAGCACAAAGGTGCTGTCCTTGCCGCGGGTGGTGCGGTTGAGCCGGGAGAGTGTCTGCACCGCCTTGACGCCGGACAGCTTCTTGTCCACAAACATGGTGTGCAGCAGCGGCTCGTCGAAGCCGGTCTGATACTTCTCCGCCACGATCAGCATGGCGTACTCGTCCCCGTGGAAGGCCGCCTTGAGCTGGCTCTCCCTGATGCCGTTCATCTTTTCCTCGGTGTAAGTCTCCCCCTCGTCGTTTACCTCGCCGGAGAAAGCCACCAGCACGTCCAGATCGTCGTAGCCGTGCGCTTTGATGTACCGCTTGAACTCGTTGAGATACCGCACCGCGTGCAGGCGGGAGGGGGTCACCACCATGGCCTTGGCACGGCCGCCGATCTGCTTTTGGGTCACCTCCCGGAAATGCTCCACCATGATGGCGGTTTTCTGCGCGATGTTGTGGGGGTGCAGGCTTTCATACCGCTTGATGGCTTTCACACCGGAGGTGGTTTCGATCTGCGGATTGTCCGCCACCGTCTTGATGATTTTGTAATAATTCTTGTAGGTGACGTAGTTTTTCAGCACGTCCAGGATAAAGCCTTCCTCAATGGCCTGCTTCATCGAATAGATGTGGAAGGGCGCCATTTTGCCATCCTCCCGCGGGGTACCGAACAGCTGCAGGGTCTTGTCCTTCGGCGTGGCGGTGAAGGCAAAAAAGGACAGATTGCGGTGCTGCCCCTGAGCGGCCAGCTCGTTGAGGATCTTGTCCTCCTCATCCGGCGCGGCCGTCTCCGCTTCGCCTTCCAGCCGGGCGTACTCCTCCAGCGCGCCGGACGTGTCGGCCAGCGCCTTTTTCAGCTTGCGCGCCGCTTCGCCGGTCTGGGAGGAGTGGGCCTCGTCCACAATGACGGCAAAATTCTGCTTCTGCCCCATGACCTCCTTGTAAATCACCGGGAATTTTTGCAGGGTGGTGATAATGATCGGCGCGCCGCCCTCAATGGCCTCCCGGAGCTGCGCCGCGTTTTTGTCGATTTTCTGCACCACCCCGTCCACATGGTCGAACTGATAGACGGTGTCCTGTAACTGGCTGTCCAGCACCTTCCGGTCGGTGACGACGATGACCGAGCGGAAAATTTTCTCGTCCAGATCGTTGTGCAGCCCAGACAGGCGGTGAGCCAGCCAGGCGATGGAGTTGGATTTGCCGGAACCGGCGCTGTGCTGGATCAGATAGTTTTTCCCCGCGCCGTTGGCCTTCACGTCGGCCAGCAGCTTTGTCACCACGTCCAGCTGATGATATCGCGGGAAAATCATGGTTTCCCGCTTCACCTTGCGGCCGTTCTTGTCCTCCCGCGTCTCCACCTGCAAGTGCATATACTTGTGCAGGATCTCCAGCAGGCTGTCCTTTGTCAGCACCCGCTCCCACAAATAGGCGGTCTGGTGGCCGTCGGGATTCAGCGGATTGCCCTTGCCGCCGACATTCCCCGCGCCGTTGGAGCCCTGGTTGAAGGGGAGGAACCAGGTGTCGGCCCCCTGCAGGCGGGTGGTCATAAAGACGTTGTACAGATCCACCGCGAAATGCACCAGTACCCGGTTCTTGAACTCGAAAATGGTTTCTTTCCCCGCCCGGTCGAAACGGTACTGCCGGATGGCGTTGTCGGCGTCCTGCCCGGTGAACTGGTTTTTCAGCTCCATGGACACCACCGGGATGCCGTTGACAAAGAGCACGATGTCGATGCTGTTTTCGTTCTGCGGGGAATAATGGAGCTGCCGGGTGCAGTGGAGGACGTTGCGGGCATACTGCGCCTGTGCCGTCTGGTTGATGGAGGTTTCCGGCTTCCAGTACACCACCCGGAAGGTGATGCCCCGATCCTTGAACCCGTGGCGCAGGACGGCCAGCAGTCCCAGGGAGCGCACCTCCTTGCAGAACCGCTCGATAAAGGTCTTTTCACAGCTTGTCCCGTAGATGGTTTCGTATTTCTCCCAGGATTTGGGCTGGGTATCCCGCACGAAAGCGAGCAGGGTGCCCACGTCCAGCGCCAGCGCGCGGTCGAAAGCCTTGGGATCGCCCTTCTGATACCCGACGTATGTAAGCAGGGACTGCTCGATGTCCGACTCGAATCGCTTCTCGGTGAGGTCTAGGTCAGGCATGGGGATACCTCCTTATTCACTATGGTATAGATCATAAAATATTCTATTAATACATTAATCCATTATCTCTCTTAATCTCTTTATCAATTGCTGAGCAAACTTGATAACTATCATTTCTTTTGATAGTTCTGAAGTTTGAAGTGCTTGTATATTTTCTAATTGAGGATAATGAGATTTAAAATCCTCTACTGAAATATTGTACAATAAAGGTAGAATGATTTTTTGTCCATTTTGATTTTGTCTATCAAAAAATTCATATAATTCTTTTTCTGTCCATTCCCTATTAAAATAATTTTTAGATATAACTATAATGGCAAATTCTGATTTTAGTGTACCCTCTAAAATACGATTTTTCCAGTTATCACCCCACTCTAGCGATTCTTTGTCATAAAATATTTTAACACCAAGCTGCGATAAAATTTTATATAATTCATCCACATAATCGTTTTTATCGGCATTAGCGTGGGATAAAAACACATCATATTCTTTAGTTTGCATTTTTTTCATATTCACCTCCTGTAGAACTTTTTTATAATCATTTTCCCACTCTAACAACGATTCAAGAAGTCCTATCATTCGATCAAAAGTGCTTGTACTCGAATCCTTAAAAAAATACGCACTATTTAATTCTTTTTTCAATGGACAATCATCTGGTAGTGAGGCCGCTTTTATTTTTATGTCGTTCAACCACTTGTTATATTTAGGTCCACTAATGTAATCAGGAATAATTACTCCCCTTGGAGGAACTTGATATTCTGTTTTACGAATATCTTTAGCTCTTTCAAGCAATTCCTCTGTTGAATACGCCATCCTTTACACCTCCTTTTTCCCCGTCACTGCCTCGTAGATGAGGGATTTTTTGTATTCGGTGAGTTTATCGATGAGCGCAAGATGTTTTGTAAGCATCTGATTTAACTCATCGACTTTTTCTTTTAAATATTGGACGATTTTTTGTTGTTCCTCTATGGGCGGAACAGGCAAACGAAATTGTAAAATAGTCGTGGAATTTGTACTTGCTAAGTTAGTAGTTTTCTTGGCGGTATAATCGAAATAGCTTCTCCCGACATCTGATGTTGTCACATAATCAAGATAGTATACATTTAATATCAGCGCATTTGCCGTAACAGCAAACACATGATTTTGATGCAGGCACGGAGTGATCTTGCCTTCCCATACACAGCCACGACCTAGCTTGTCCCGGTCTCCTCCTTCTGTCATCAATAGTTCACCTGTATGCAAGATATATTTTTGCGCTTCATCCTCTGGAACAGAAATCATGGCAACATCGGAAAGGTCCGTGTATTCGCCCTGCACATTGGCAACTCTCAAATAGGGATATTCCTTTAACTCTGTTTCAGGTGAGTACTTTTTGCCTAACGTAATGCCGGAACGTATTTTTACGAAATATTTTAATTGTCCAACTCTCCACCCCTCTGGAATTTCCCCGATCCAGTCCACACCGCTGTCTTTCATGGGGACGGTGGGGTCGAGGCCCTTGGTGACGGCTTGGGTGATGACCGCCTGCTTATAGGCTTTCAGCTTTTCGATGATCGCCCGCTGTGTTTCGATATACCGGTCAATCTTCCCGCACTTGTCGTCAAGGAAATTGGCAATGCGGGTTTGTGCTTTCGCATATGGAAAAACAAATGAAAAATTCCAAACTTTATCTGCGTTCAAATTAAATTGAGTGTTTCCATTAGCACTACTATAAATATAATCGCGCATTGCTCTTAAATTGTATTTATAGTATGTCTTATTCATTTGACTATTTAAATTTAAGGCTAACATAGCTTGACTAATTGTAGCCTCTATTCTAAGTTCAGATATTGCCCCCACAGTAGCATATATTGAATAAAGAATCGTGCCGACAGGTAATTTAACTAAATTTTTATCTCTAACGCCATCAGCAGTTAAATGCTTTTTTGTTTCAACAACATAATCAGCAGAGGACATATCACTAATCGAAACAAAAGGTATGCCTTCATCAGAATAAAAATCACTGTTAGATACGTTAGGCGTACCTCCACTATACATAGATATAAGGAGATATTTGTTTTTAATAATCCCCCATTCCTCCGGAATCTCCCCGATCCATTCAATCCCGCTATCCTTCATTTTCCGCATCTTGCTCACCCCACTGGTATGGCTATAAGCGATATGAGAAATATACCGTATGCAGCAATCGTATTAGCGCCTACATTTACAAAAAGGTTAACTTTTACAGACTTCACACGGAATTCCACGACTAACTTTAAGATGGTTAAAAAAGATAGAACAACCCCTATAGTATAAGCATTTACCACTATAGCAGGAAGGCAAAGATGGACGATCATCAAAACAGCCGAGATGAAAGCCGCGATGCCAAAGGTATTCCAGATATTTACAAAGGTGGTGTCTGCGCGTTCCTTTTCAAATTCCGTGCTTTTCTGACTGATCTTCATACATTGCAATTCACGGAAGGCATAGGACACAATGGACAAAACCACCACGCTGGAAAGGGCAAGTAAAAAGCAGTAAAGCGGCGCTGTTTTCAGTAACTGCTCAGGATTGCTGGAAAACTCCGAAACATAAGCCAAAAACACGATCCCCCATAAGGCCGCTGCAACATACAAAATCTTATACACCAGTTTCAGCCGCTTTTCCCGCAGTTCAAATTCTTCTTTAATGGGCAACTGCTCAATCGGCTCTTGTTCTTCTTCAGTGCTATTCGTTTTCTTTTCGTCACTCATCCAAATATCTCCTTCAAACTCCCGTCCAGTTCCTTTTCCAGCTCCAGAATCTCCGCCATGATTTCCGACGACGGGCGGGGCGCTTCATACCGGTAAAAATACCGGGTAAAGGGGATTTCATACCCTACCTTGGTCTTGCTCTCGTCGATCCAGGCGTCGGGCGCGTAGGGCAGCACCTCCCGGGCGAAATACGCCGGAATATCCTCTTTCAGCGGCACATTCTCGGTGTCCCGCAGGGCGGGGTCGGCCTGCGGCTTCCCCTTTTTCAGCACCGGCTCGCCCTTTTCGTCCCGCAGCGGACGTTCCACCGTGATTTTGGAATAGCCGAAGTCCTGATTATCAAAAATTTTGCAGATCTCGTTTTCCACAAAGTCCCCGTAAATCCGGGTGATCTCCGTGATCTGCTCGGGCGATATGTCGTTGCGCTTGTTTCCCAGCGCCTTGCGCCGCTTTTCAAACAGGCCGCTGGCGTTGATAAGCTGCACCTTGCCTTCCCGGCGGGTGCCTTTCTTTTTGTTGGACAGCACCCAGATATAGGTGGCGATGCCGGTGTTATAGAAAATATCGTTGGGCAGGGCGATGATGGCCTCCAACAGGTCGTTTTCCAGGATATACCTCCGGATTTCGGAGGGGCCGCTCCCCGCGTCGCCGGTAAACAGCGGGGAACCGTTGTGGATGATCGCGACCCGGCTGCCGGTGGGCTTCATCTTGGCGATGGCGGTTTCGAGGAACAGCATCTGCCCGTCCCCAACGGCGGGCAGGCCCGCGCCGAACCGTCCGGCAAACCCCAGTTTTGCTTCCTTTTCAATGGCCGCTTTTTCATTCTTCCATTCCCGGCCGAAAGGAGGATTCGAGAGGATATAGTCAAATGTCTGCCCGGCAAACTGGTCGTCGGACAGGGTGTTGCCGCTGCGGATCTGGGAGGCGTCGTTGCCCTTGATGAGCATATCCGCCTTGCAGATGGCAAAGGTCTGGTCGTTGATCTCCTGCCCAAAGGCCAGCAGCTCGGCGCTGCTGTTGAGGGAATGGATGTAATTCTCCGCCACCGACAGCATACCGCCGGTGCCGCAGGCCGGGTCATAGATGGTTTTAGCCACGTTATCCCCTGCCAGAAAGGCGCTGTCGTCGTTGAACAGGATGTTGACCATCAGCTCGATGACCTCGCGGGGGGTGTAGTGCTGCCCCGCGTCCTCGTTGTGCGCCTCAGAAAAGCGGCGGATGATTTCCTCGAAGATGTAGCCCATTTCGAGGTTGGAGATATGCGCCGGGTGCAGGTCGGCCTTGGGGGTGGTGAACTCCTTGAGGACGATGAACAGGATATTTTTCTGCGCCATGGTGGCGATATGGCCGTCAAACTTGAATTTTTCGATGATCTCGGCCACGTTGGGGGAAAAGCCGTTGAGGTAGTCCCGGAAGTTGGCCTCGATGTTGTCCGGATCGTCCAGCAGCCGCTCAAAGGTGAAGCGGCTGGTATTATAGAAGGGATAACCGGAGGCGTTGCGCAGCAGGATGTCCCGCATGGGAAGTTCCTTCACCTGCTCGTATTTCTCCAGCACCGCCTTCTTGGTGTCGGCCAGGATGCAGTCAAAGCGACGGATCACGGTCAGCGGCAAAATCACCTCGCCGTATTCGTGGGGTTTATATACTCCGGTCAGTTTGTCCGCAATCGCCCAGATCAGGTTGGCCTTTTCACTTACATGTGCGCTCAAACTCATGGAAATCCCTCGTTCTCTTATTTCTTTTCATTTTATCCGTTCACGTGTCCCAAAAACCGGACTCAGATTTGCTATGAAGGCAATAACGAGAAAATTATACCAAAGTTTTGTAATTTCGACAAGGAATCGCCACAATTTTGTTTATGAAACAAAAACAGAGTTTGAGACTTTACGGAACATTCAACGCAGGTGGAGATCTTGACCTTTTTCCGTATTTCCTTATAATATGGGATGAGAAGGGGTGGATGTCCCATGTGTACGGACGATCAGTTGAAAAACATTCTGGACCAAGTCGCGGTCAAAGCCAAAGAGGTTTTGGGGGACCGGCTTCGCGGTGCCTATCTGTATGGTTCTTACGCCCACGGGGATTACGATGCCGAATCCGATCTGGATATTCTGCTTCTCGCCGACGTCCCGCGGGAAAGCCTATCCTGCTATAAAAAGCCGTTCCTACAATTGACCAGTGAACTCGGACTCGAATACGACACGGTTATCACCGTGACGCTCAAGGATGTCCAGACATTTGCTCACTATCAGAACGCCGTCCCTTTCTATCAAACCATCCGGCAGGAAGGGATTCCTTTTTGGATGCCAGATGGGGACGAAAGAACGTCGTGACCGTATCCAAAATTCAGGTGCAAACCATTTGACAAGACGGGCAGTCTATGATAAGATACATCTGTAAACAGGTTTGAGATAAGTGTCCCTAAAGTGGACATTGGTTTGAGTTAAGAGGTCGGATT
>ERZ856578.3462-NODE-3462-length-23567-cov-4.130098_pt1 | contig 23567 bp, 24 predicted proteins | sample MGYA00514384_ERZ856578 | MGnify/ENA primary metagenome ERZ856578 (study PRJEB29103, sample SAMN06111958) | human gut metagenome | biome: human gut; feature: ankylosing spondylitis patient; material: healthy_person | host: Homo sapiens | place: China:Hangzhou... | reverse complement strand
CGAACGAAATCTCGTTCAAGCTGGCGGCCCGCAACGCCTTCAAGGAGGCTTTCCGCAACGCGGGGCCCAAGATCATGCATCCACACCAGAGGTCAGAGCGTGCGTGGCGAAGGTATGACGGAGATCGTGGAAACGTATATCAGGCAGACCCGCCTGCTCCAGCAACTGCTTCATCCTACGATAAGCTGCGTCTGGAGCAGTCGGTTGCTCTAAGCAAAGCGGATTCGGAAATATCCAATCGGTCAGCGATGTCCGCTTCCGTTCCTTGAGTATTGTCGTGACACTGGGCGGTAAGATGATCTTTCGTGTACCTGCATAGGTCTTGGTGTCGCCTGTTGTGAGTCCTGCTCCTTTTTCCCGACGGACTGTGCGGCATACCTTCAGGGTTCCATCAGCTTCATCGAAATCTTCCCAGCGAAGACCGCAGATCTCACCCCGGCGCAGGCCAGTCATGATCTCCGTGTAGAAGAAATCGAACCACACCGCATCTTCCTTGATGGTATCCATGAAGGTGGCCAGTTGCTCGTCCGTCAGCACATTCTTTTGCTGATAGCTGAACTTGGGCGGGGCGACATCGTCAACGGGGTTCCTTGGAATGAGCCGTGCCTGCTGTGCCGCCTTCATGATACCGTGGAGAACAGTATGGATGCGGCGGACACTGCCGCTGGCCAGTTTCTGTCCCAGCTTATCGTAGAACTTCTGAATGTCCGCAGGCTTGATCTGAGTGATCCGCTTTTCTCCCAGACCAGGACGGATATGGTTTTCGATATAGCTGCGGTATCCGTTCAGTGTGCTGGGGCGAACCACTCCATCCATACTGACGAGCCACTGATCCAGCCACTCCGACAGGGTGAGCCTGCTCCGCTCGGTCAGGTCGACGCCCTGATAGGCTGTGATACTTTTTCGCAGCTTTGCGGTCAGTTCTTTCTGGGTGTCGGCGTAGACATAGTGGAAGATGGAATCGCCATTGTCCTTGTGACCGATGACGATGCGGCCTTCCCAACGGCCATCGTCACGCTTGCGCACCATACCGTCGCCGGATGGTCTTCGTTTTGCCATTTGTTTTCACCTCCCGAAGGGTTTTATTCTTTGTTTTGCGGCCCATCTCCTGCGCCGCCCGTCATTCATTTTGCCTGCGGGAACTTGTGCGGCTCCGCCACGCACTGGTACAGCACCGCTCCGCATTTACCGCAGATCAGGAACTTCAGCCGGTTGCCCAAGAGACCGTTTCGCTTGAAGGTCACCAGCGCGTCGCTTTGCCAGCCGACACGAATATCTTCGCCGCCACAATGCTGGCACCGCTTGACCGGAAGTTGATTCATCATAGCTGTTCCTCCTTGGTTTCTGTTTTTTCAAACACACAATACCGGAAGAACAGACGAATAGCTATTGAAAGAAGTGCCGCAAATGAAAATTCTACGAAAGCAACAATTTTTCCATGCGGAACACTGCTTATACCGACTTTTGAAAATCCATCGCATCCTTGAAGGAGATCCGTCCGTTGGTTTGCTTCATATCACGAATGGCTCTGCCCCGCAGCTGCTGGTACTCGCCTTCGTCGATATCGGTATCGTATGCGATGATCTGGCTCAGTACATTGATGTCCACGCCCTGTTTGAAAATAACAGAGCCGATGCGCTGTGCGTAGTGATCCAGCGTTCCTTGCAGCATATCGGAGAGTACCTCGGGCAGAAATGCTCCGGCGTTCTTTGTATTCAGGTAGCCGATATAAAACCTGAGTGCGTTCTCCACGAACTCATTTTGGGTGGAGCAGTTATCCCTCTTATAGATGCACAACAGCTCCTGCCAGATATCGTCATCGATCCAGATGGTGTGTCGTTTCTTATCGCTCATAATTCTAAAATCCTTTCTCGTTTCTTATATAGCGTCATTGATTGTCCTGTGACCATCGTGCTTTTTCGGTGTTTTTGGAAAAATAAGCGTCATTCCGTTTTTTGACCTCTGTGAAAAGCGTCACCGGAAATCTCCGAAAACAGCCCGCACTGCGGGATGTTGTGGCCCGCCCTGGCGCAGAACAGCGTCAGGGCTTTCTCCTGCTTTCTTTTCGTCGGCGCACAATCCCTGCAAAAGCGGCCCTAATTTGCCGGCACTCCCTTTGTTGGTGCTGGTTGTCGCTGCTTTCCGGAAAGCCGCACACATCGGCCCACAGCGGGCGACACGGGCGTTTATGCGCTTCGGTCACTACCTACCGGGATGAACTCTACGCCCAGCTTTTCTGCCTTTGCCTGGGCTGTCTGCTGTGCTGTCAGCAGACTGAGTTCTTCCATCCGCTTTTCGTAGTACTGGTCAACAGCCTGGTCGAACTTCAGGATGGTGTACTTCAGACAGCCGTTGCGCTTGAGTCCGTCTTTGGTCACGTTCTCCGTGTGCTCGGTGTAGATGAGGCCCTTCTCTTCTAACTGCCGCACATACTTCGCCACTGTGTTGGGAGCGATGCCCAGCTTTTTGGCAATGGTGGAATAGCTCACGATACACTGGTAGGTGTTTCTGTCCTCGATGCGGATGAGGTAGGCATAGATAGCCACCGCGTTTATGTGGAGTTCAATATCGAAGAGCGCATTCGGGAGCAGGAAGAAATTCTTTTGCTTTTCCTTCTGCGCATACTGAGAACTCAGCATCACCGCACCCCCTTCGTGTGAGCGGAGATCCACTTGCGCAGTTCCTCTTTCGGGATGACGATTCGCTTGCCGATGCGCAGAGAGGGAAAGTCATCTTCCTGGATGAGCTCATACACGCTGGAGTCAGAGACACCCAGCAGGTCAGCCAGCTGCTTCACATTCAGGAGCAGAGGCAGTTCGTCGTAGCTTGTGAATACGGATTTCTTCATTTTGAATATCACCTCGTCGTTAGATTGAGTGGTCAATTTTCTTTCTCTGTCATCTCATCGCACTCCACTTCCCGACGCAGAGCGCAGCGGCCTCCTGCGCTGTCGCCGGAATGATAGTGCGATTCTTCTTTCGGCAGGAAAAGAAAAAAGACCTACATATCTCCTGCGGTCGGACAGCAAAATCAGCGGCACTATATTTTTTGTGCCGCGAGGTCATGTCCAACCTCGGATATGTAAGTCTACTGATGGTATATAAGTCATCGATGTAAAATCGATGGAACTCAATTGAGTTCGGGACGAGGTCTGATATTCAATTGTCGTTTGGAGATGATTCATATCATCTCTGCAATAATATTAGCAGAGGAAAACCTTTCCGTCAAGTAGGGATGAATAAAATAATCTCTTTCCGGACATACTAAAAAATTTTGCATTGCCGCGCCAACTCGCACGCACGAGAAAGGCCATCGCTGTTTGACCGAACAGCGATGGCCTTTGCTTTTATGTAATAACTTCGAATGCGAACTTGAAGCACTTTCCACCCAGTGGAATCAGGAGAATGGTGACACAGCACACCAATCCCATGCACCCAAGAATCAGGGCGAAGGGCAGTTTGATGAACAGCCATATTGCCGCAGACAGTAGTGCGCCGGTAATATGAAACCCCAGCCAGAAAAGAAAAGTCAAAACCGCTAATGTGATAAGAATCTCTATCATTTTTGCACCTATTATAGAGTTATTTCTTTTTGAAAGTATGGTACTCGATGGTGATCTCTACGTCATAGGAAAATACACTGTTCTTCTTGAATGGATGAACCGAATCAATCGTTACCTTTTCGACCGCACCATCTTTCTTAACCCAACCCGTCACAAGATCACGAATGGGTTTCTCATAGATTTCAGTAAAACCCAACTCCTGCAGGCGATCTCCCGCTTCAACATAATTCATATTACGCAGGCTTCGCTCCGAAAAAGGAATCGTAATTTCCTTTTTCTCATGGTATGTAATGATAATCTCTGTATCGTAAGGAAGCAAATCTCCCTTTCTGAAATACGAAGAACCACCAATTACAACCTGTTCCACTTGTCCGACTTTGTAGGTTGATCCCTTGTATATGTCCTTAACGGGAATCGTTTTAACGTCAGAAAATGCACTCTCGGAAAAAGCATTTGCGACGTAAGACGCATTTCTGCCAATTAAATCTTCATAATCGCATGGCACAGCAATCTTTTTGCCCTTAAAGAAAAATGCCTTTGCTCTTTTCTTTCGCAATTCATTTCTTGCCTTACGTTCTCTCTCTTTTTCAAGACGTATTCTTTCTGCTTCGGCCTGCCGTTGGGCGGCTTCTTCTCTTTCCTGCTGCTTCTTTCTGGAATGAGCCGCAATGCCAGCTCCAAGAGCCACAGTAAACAGTCCAGCTAAAGCATCCGACAGATCTCCGGAACTGGATTCATCAGAATCGCTCGATTCATCATCTTCGGATTCATCGGCATCATAATAGCTGTTATCTGAATCAGAACCGCTGTAATATGCTCCACTGCCATCGGCATTTTTGTAGCCCCATGTGCCATCCTTGCCGTAATATGAAATGCTTCCATCCGCATTTCGTGTACCCCAGCTTCCGTCAGCTCCATAGAATGATGCACTTCCGTCAGCGTTTTTAGTTCCCCAACTTCCATCAGCCCCATAATATGAACCGCTTCCATCAGAGTTCTGAGAACCCCAACTTCCGTCATCTTCATAAAACGAGCCTTCCGCACCATCATTCTGAAGGTATTCCCAGCCTTTATCTTTCCTATCTTCTGACATAGTACGCTCCTTGTTTATTTGATCTTAAATCCATTTTTGATTCGGCGCAATGCCCAATCCGGTGTTTCTCTAAGCTCAATTAGGAGCATAAATGCCGCTTCTCCGTCTGTGTAAGCTGACAGCTTAGCAAGAGATCGTGCAGTATATCCTTCAACAGAAACCCCATTACGCATATACTGCTTATGCTCTATCCAATACTCAAACTCGCTCATAATATCTGCATTACGCTGGAGTTTGGTCATTTTCTGTTTTAGCAGGAGGGGCATTACATTAGCCTGCTTATAATAGTTCTCAATAACCTTGCTCATCATGCGACCTCCTTATCGGTAAAAATATTTGCAAAGGCTCTGGCTTCCGCTTCCACAAGCTGATCCTGATAATCGGTGAAGAACAGATACTTTCCGTCAGCCAGAGGAATGGGAGAAATATAGTTTTCAAAATTGATCTTGTAGAGCATATCCTGCCATGTTTCTTGCAGGCCAGCTCTCTGGTGCTGATAAGCATGGCGCATTTCGTGCGCCACCGTATCGACGACTTCTTGGGGATCATCCAATGTGTTCCGGTTGATTTCAACCTTATTCTCGCTGGGAATATAGGCACCACAGGAGCCATCCCGACCGTTATAAAACTGTATTTCCGGATTATCTTCGATTCCCAGCTTCTTGCCTATAACAGCCGCCAGTTCTTTTATAGCTTCAACTTTTTCACTATCAGTTAATCGCTCCCATTGTGCAGCTCCAAAGCGATCCAAGACTACCTGAACCTCATCGTCCAGTTCAAAGTCAAAGTCAAATTCGTCCTCAAATCGTCCGAATATTTCCGCCAACAGACTTTCCTCATCTACGGAGTATGTGTCCTGGTTCTCCGGATCGACCGAAAACAAACCGTCCAGGAATGAAATTGCTTCCTCGCTGGACATTGTTCCGGATGGTTTAATATCTTGAAAAGCAGAGGGGGAAAGGAGTTCCGAATCATCCTTTTTCTCCGCTGTATCGTGAAACCGAATCATGCAAAAACTCCTTTCCTGCTCAGTTCCCAATTACAGGACAATATCCTGTGTTCCTACCTTTTTCAATTTGCCGTTCTCAAATACAACCGCAATGCCATGCTCCATATCAAACTTGTAATTACACATAATTGCTGCAATGCGGTGTTTCTTGGTATGCGGCACAAAAATACTTTTTGGCATGACATACTTGAAGATATTCTCGATGCCGTCATCCTTCAGCTGACCGGCTCCGGTCTTTTGTACGTACTTCTTGACAGCCGCCAAAGAATCCGCAACTTCTTTTTCGTTATCTTCCAGCATAGCGAATGCTTCTCTCTGGCTTTCCAGAACTTCCTCGCCAGCGTAGCACTCATATACCACAGAGAGATCAAACGCTCTGTCCCAAATTGTGATTTTACACTTACTCATCAAATCCACCTCCATCTACATCGGCAGCATCACGTGCCTTACACTCTGCACATCCGCCATAATGCCCGAAATAGCCATGAATATCTCTTGATACCAAATCCATTGTGCGGGTATCACAGCGTTCATGCCAGGAACATTCATTATCTCGCCGCCAATCACGAACATCTGCTGCTGTCCAATCTGACTTACCATCTTTCTCAATGGAGTTCCATTGTTCAGCACACTTCTCATCTGCTTGTGAGAAATTGCCTTGCTTCAGATTACCGTCCTCGTCGTAGTAATCCCATCGATTTTCGGTCATATTATCAATTTCAACGGTAGCTTCAGCACATTCAGAGAAGTCAGGTTCGGCGTATTTGTACTCAACACCGTCCATGTCCTTTTCAGACAGCTTATCTTGTGCGGCCTTTCCTTCTTCCGTTTCATCTGACGGAACGTATTTGGATTCGCCACGCTCACCCTCCCAATGGCCACGAACACCATCAACAGGGATATTACTGCTTCTGGTTTCATAGGAATTGTAGTATCCGTCCGAAACTTCTGACTTTTCTTTGAAAAGGCTGTCCACGAAGGATTTTGCTTCTGAAACCGTCATATCTGTTTCAGGCTTAATTTCCTTGAACGCAGATGCTTCCGGTTTGGGAATATCAGTTACTTCAGGTTTTCTATGAAGCTCTGACATCAGAAAACACCTCCTTCTGCTTTGTAGACTTCGGCAAAACGAATCAGAATATCGTTATATGCCGCATCACGGATCACCTGTTCATGCAGGATGAGCGCAAGAGCAAGATCAATCTGCTTCTTAGAGTAATCCTTAATGGAAGGATTCAAGCCATTGACCACGGAATGTACCCAATCTGTAATTTCATTACAGTTCGCAGCTTCCCGGATTGCTTCTTCAGCAGACAGGAAATTATATACCAGTTGCCGCAGAGCTTCGATAGCATTATCATCATCCGAGGACAGATATTCCATGAAGTCCTTTTTGATGGATGTGTCCAGCTTGGAACGAATGACCATTCGTTTCAGTCTGAGCATACCGCTTCGATTTCCCTTGCGAAGCAGTTCTTTGTTCATTATGCAGTCCAGCAGGGATTCTGAAACAATACTGGCATCTACATCCAAATGCTCATCATTTTCCCTTGGCGTGTAGGTATATCTGACTTGCTGGCCTTCGTACTCCTTAACCTTGCAAAGTACAGGCTGTACCCATTCGTTTTGATATATTGCAGCCACACCGCAAGGCAGCTTAGCCAGCTCGGTGATCTGATCGTCATTCAGGTTCGCAGCTCGTCCGACCAATTCACGGTCAGTACGATCAGGCAAGCGCATAATAATCTTGGTGTTAGTGTTTCGGATCACCGACATATCAAGCAGGCCGGGAGCTTGGTCTGCAATAACAAAGCCTTCGCCGTATGTTCTCATTTCAGCGATAGCGTTTGCCAACATCTCAACGCTCTTGCCAAGAAGATTTGCACTCTCGGAAGCCTGCTCGGTAGATGTACGCTTCAGCAAATTATGTGCTTCTTCCAAAACAGTGATATGCTTCAGCTTTTCGTTCATACCGGTGGCCAAAGCCATGCGGTGTTCCTGGAGCTTCAGAACAAGCATACCCATAATCAAGGACTTGGTTTCCGAAGATCCCACACGGCTGAGATCGACAATTACATTCTTATCGAACAAATCAGCAGCTGCGATTTCATCACAGGTGAAGATCATTCCATTGATACCATTTGTCAAAGACTGAAGGCGGGTTAGCAAGGAACCCTTATAAGCACCTTTGTTATCGCTGTCATACTCGCTTGTATCGATGATCTCTTTGATATTACGTGCCACATCCGCAAAGGATGGGTATATATCCTCTCCGTATCTGTTTGTGGATCTAACAAGATTCCAGCCACAGTCTGCATAAGATTTCTCCACGGCATTTTTCAATACCGCAGGCATAGCAGCATACATAGGCCAGCACACGTTGAAAATCTCAATTAACCGATCCAGATGCTCCAGAACATGAATCTCCTTCGGGAAACTGAACGGGTTAATTCGCAGCATCGGAGCAATCGCCGGATTGGTTCCGAACACAGCAACGTCCGGATCAGAACCAAATATATGCTTATACTCTCCCTTGGCAGGCTCAACTACCATAAACCGAGCGCCCTGCTCCATAGCTTCATTCAGCAGCTGGTACACCGTATTACTCTTACCGGAACCGGTGCTGCCAGTAATAAAGGTGTGAGATGCCAGGGATTCTTTGGAAAGATGAACCTTTGCATTTTCCTCATGGTTCATGTGGAATACACAACCAAGTTCGATCTGTGCCTGCTGTTCAGGTGCCAAATCATAGGAAACAACATTGCGTCCAAACTCAGCACACTCAATAACCGGCAGACCGGAAATAGACTTCTTCGGGAAGTTCAGGGAGTATGCCAATTCCTTTCCGGAAAGGTTTGTTGTGGCAGTAACAACAGACGGATACACGTTATAAGCTGGGTTTTCACTTGTGATTGCAGGATTCAGGCCAAATAGCGGATGCCGCAGTTCCCGTAAGTAATTACAGATTTCCTTTGCATCGCCGCTGGATTCGCCCATATCACCACGCCAGAGGTTAATAGCAGCCTGGGACATATAGGATTCTTCGCCCTGTGTCAGCGCCAGATAAGAGTGCGCCACATTATTTGCCACATTCTGATCTTCGCTCATCACGTAAGCTGCAAAGTCCCACATACCAAGGGCGGTACTCAGTTCCAGACGCTTCATTTGCGCTTCAAGGATTTCCAATGCGTGCTTGATGTTATAGTTAGTGAAGGTCTGATTGATGCCCTCACTCTTTCCGATGGTCGCAGTCACATTGGATGCCCTGGCAAAACTTGCACCGAAGTTAGCACCAAAATTCACGCTTTGGAACGCACCCGCTGTTCTGGATGCGGAGTTAGACACAGCTCGACCCAGGGTGTTCGCCACAGCTTTGCCCACAGAGGAAGTTACAGCAGTTCCAGTAGCCTTTGCGATAGCCTGACCGGTCGATGTAGCGACTGCCTTTCCCGTAGTGGTGGCAATGCTCTTAGCAACGTTTTCGGCAACACTCTCAGAAACCGTATCAGAAATATTTGTGCCGGTGGTATCAGTAACCGTCGTGCTGCCTGTATTGGTGTACTGAGCAACATAGCTTGCACCGGCAGTATGTGAACTTCCTTCTGCGGTGGCCTGCGATGTATTGGTTCCATCGGTATGAGCTGTTCCGGTTGTTGTGGTAGATCCGGTGGTGTCCGTTACCGAGCTTCCAGTAGAATCAGTCACAGACTGGCCAGTAGAATCGGTTATGGTTTCTCCGGTAGATTCAGTGGTAGCTTCGCTTGTAGAATCTGTAACGGTATCACTTGTGGAATCCGTTGTGCCGCTGGTTGTCGTATGAGCCTGATTCTGTCCGTTCTGGATGCCCGCACTTGCACCAATATTTACGTCTACCGTAGCAGACGAACCGGTGGAGTTCTGTTCGTTATAGGTGAAAGTTGTAGTCCAGGACGCATAAGGAGCAAGTCCGGAATACATTTCTGCCAGACTGAGCTTTCTGTATTCAATGTCACGGATCGGAGTTGCCAGTAAGATAATGATATATTCCTTACTACGCTTATCCGGAACAATGCCATCCAGCAGTTTTTCGATTGTCTGGCTAATGAACTTCTCAGACTTTTCCGTAGGAACATTGGAAGCAATCGCAACGGAATACGGGATGTCGTTTTGCATACAAGGAAGTACACCGGTGCCGGTTTCTTTCGCCCATTCAGAGCCTGGAAAGTTTCCTTTGATTGCATCGCCCAATCTGATTTTGAAATTCTCGGATGCAACATTATTGTTTGCGTTTTTGGTGTTGGTTACAGCGAGATAAACATTGGTCTTTTCACAGGTTCTGTGAAATACCAAGGAGATATTACAGTCCTCATTGGAAAGCACCTCATACACATTAACGAGTTTTTCCAGACTGTTCTCGCTCTTATCTACAACCCATTTGGTGATATTGAAGAAGCGGATATTACGGGCGGTATCAAAATCCGTGCCATATTGGACTTCTCTTTCAATCGGAACATAGAGTTCCTTCAACTGGGCGAGATATGCTTTGTAGATCTCAACACTGCTGGCAGCAAGCAGCCGCTTAGTCAGTTCTTCAGCTGTGCTGTCGTTGGGATTAGGCATCTGTGAAAGATACTCGTCCCGCTGGCTCTGCACCTTTTGAAGCTGTTCGGGACTAAGGGAAGATAGCTTTGAAACCCCGTCAGCGGCTTTACCTCCGGCTTTTGTTATTAAACCTTTGATGCCCATGTTTGACCTCCAATCTATGAGTATTTTGGAAAGAACTTAGGCTTCCTTCCAATCCATCATTCTTCTAATTTGTTCGGTGTAATCGTTGAGCTTAATCATGCGAGATTCAAGATCAGCGATTCGTGCTGTTTCTTCACGAATAATCTCCGCCTGCTCATGGAGCTGGGGACTAAATTCGACAATGTTTTCAATAATCGTTGCCATCAGGCTACGCATCCAGGCATCGAAACTGCTGGCGTGGCTGGCTTCAAAAGATGCGTAGATCTCAAGAACCTGCTGCTCCATCTCGCTGTTATATTTTCGGGTCAGCTTATCGATGTTCAGACGATTAGCATCGCCAAAGAATCTATGCAGGAACGCAGTTTTATCAAAGATAGCTTCAGCCCTTGTATCAAAAGCAAGTTCCTGATATTCCAGAATGATGCCAGACAGTTCAGTACGCTTTTCGTCGGTCAGTGCGCTGGAGTTAGTCACGATCTGAGAAAGCAGCAGTTTGAGCTGTTCAGTCTTAGCAGCCCAATATGCTCTGGACTGAGCTTCAAGAAGCTGCTGCGCTTCTCCAATTCTGGCAGTGAACATATCACGAACCGTGGAGATCAGTGCATCGGAAGATGCCTGCTCTGCATCCTTCTTGGTTTCACTCAGTTCCCCGATATTATCAAAAATATCTTTCACATCATCGGAGAAATCCATGCCGATTTTTCTAAGGGCAGAGAGATTGTGTTCTCTGAAAGCCGCACCGAAATTCTTGCCAAGATTATCCATGAAGGACTTCGCAGATTCACGCACATCCTCACGCCGTCCCTCGACATCCTTTTCCTCTGCCTTTGCCTGTCGGTAAGTCGCTTCCATTTCTGTCAGTTCTGCGGAGGAATAAGTTGTTGTCGCCTGTGTGACATACTCACTCATAGCTGCAGCATAATCCTGCTGATACTCAGCTTCGGATTCCTCGCTCTGAGCTTCCAAGCGCTCAATAAGTGCTTTCTTTTCCTTTTCCAGATTGGCGTGGATACGATCCTTGTAGGCTTCCTTTTTGCGCTTGGCTTCCGTGATTTCATCAGAAGTAATCTGGATCACTTTGCCCAGGAACAGTCTGGACTGCTGGCACTTATTGTAGTGGGAATAGACACTCGCAAAAGTTTCGATTGCCTGTTCTACGCTATACAACCCGCTGTTTGCATACAGCAAATTTCTGTGCCGCTCCGAAAGAGCGTCGTATTTCCGCTTGATCTGTTCGGGCAAAATATTGTAGCGATACAGTTGCTTATAGAATCTGGACTTGGGGTCAACATACTTATTTCTCTGATCCTCGAAAATTTCCGCATTGTGATCTCCGATGAAGTCCTCATCATTTTTGGAGCCAAGTCCCATGATGGAAGAAACGAAGTAGATACCACCAGAGTAGAGCTTTCGGGGAATGGCCAAGCTCAGAATACGATCACGATCATCTTCTGTCAGGCCGGTCTTTTTGAGCGACGCAGCATCTGCCTTATTCACGATTATCATGGTGAATCTGTTGTCCAGTTCCGCCATATTGTTAATATCCTGATAGAGTTTGTCATTGTCGGTACTATCCATCGAATCATACTCAGACACAAAGATCGGCAGACCGTTCGACAAATCCTCCATTGCCTTTTTCAAAACTTCATAGTGCTTTACATTGGATGCAGAATTGGAACCGGGCGTATCAAAGATCACAAAGTTATTCCAGATTTTTCCCCAAATCCCATCCTCATCAAACGGCACCTCAATCTCGATCAGATCGGAAATAGATTCGTTCTTCTCTCGGTTGGCAAAGCCATTGATTACATCCAGCACCTTATTCAGCTTGGAGGGAATAGATTCACCGGCAATCTCATCCAGCAATTTCTTCAACTTCACAACCAGAGGGTTATCCTCTGGATCAGTCAGGAACTTATAGGAATCTGCGCTGAAGCGGATGCGGACACTCTTGTATCCATACTCAAACTTGATCGTTGCTCTGTCCGGATGCTTCGACTGTGAAATCTTGTAGATTTTAGCGGTCGTAGGTTCATCGCTGCTCGGCAGCAATTCGTATCCAATAAGAGCATTGATAAATGTGGACTTACCGGAGCTATAATTACCGATAACACAGATCGGAATAACATCGTTCGATGCGTCAGAGAACTTCTCCAACTCACGCTTAATCTTTGCCTTGTCCGATACGCTCTCAGCAACCAGAGGACTTAATTCTTTGAACACATCGATTACATCTGGCAGAATATCTCTTGCGTTCTCCAGATACCGTCCGGACTTATACAAGTTGATTCTGTCAGGGTAGTCATCCTGACTGCAAATGGAATCCAGCTCCAAATATTCGTCATCGGTTCCCTCGAACACAATCTCAACTTTCTCAGAGCCAGCGCTGTACTCGTGGATGATTACATCCACAATTTGCTTTGCCTTAAACGGGAAGAAACCAACACACAATTCTTCACGCAGAAGCTGGCTATCTGCGTTTTGATCCCGGTCTATTTCAACCCATTGCGCCGTTGCATCATCCCAACTTTGAAACACCGTAACCTTTTGGTAAGGGTTACTGATTATTTTTATCTTCGCCATGTTTACTATCTCCTGTCGTTATAGCTTGTATGGTCGGTAGATACTTTTTCTTGTCTACCATTATCTCATCATAGGTGTCCTAAAAAACGGACTTAATTATTTTCTTCAGGAAGTTCAGAGGGCACTTCTCTTATAAAGTCCATCATGTCACCCGCGTTACAATCCAGTACATCTGCTATTTTGAGGATGACGGATAGCGTTACTTCTTCATTTTTTCTCAACCTGGTAAATGTTGCAGAGGACAGTCCAGCCTGTTTACGCAGTTCTGCTTTGCTCATCTCTTTCTCTGCGCATAGCACCCACAATTTCTTAAAACTAACCTTCATATAAACACTCCTTATAGAAGCCCTTGTAATATTCGCGTTTTCATTTTTAGTTGATAGAAAATACTAATCATTTCAATTATAGTCGATTTTCTTCAGTTTTCAAGATACTGTCATAGAAATAGGCGTATTTTCTACCAAACTAATGATATTTGTCGAGAATCTAAACGTCTAAACGTCACAAGAAAATCTTCGGTCGGTTGTAGCATTGCAAAAAGCCTATCTTTGATTATAGCGTCCCATGTCTTGCGTCGCCTCAGTCAAAAGATGGGGTAGAAAACGATATTCGTATTTTCGTCTGACCTCAAACAGCAGTCGAGCCTCGTTGGATTGACTCCAACGAGGCTCTGTTTTGACCACATAAATAGCCACAGACGGCACCGGGACACTTGGGAAACATGGTGCCAAAGATGTTTTGAAAGGAAATAAAATCGAGAGGAAACCGTTAAAAAGGACTAAAATTGGTAGGAAAATTAGTTCCTCATCTCTTTGATTATATGTCCGAATATCCCGCAGCGGCCTGCTGGTTTACCCTTTGGCGTCGTACCAGGTTTTTCCGATGCCGACATCGGCCGACAGCTTGACCGACAGCGATGCCGCACTCTCCATCTCCTCTTTGAGCAGGGCCGCGGCGCGCTCTGCTTCCGCCTCCGGCGCCTCGACGATCAGCTCGTCGTGCACCTGCAGGATCAATCGGGCCTGCATCCCCTCCTCCGACAGCCGGCGGTGCACCCGCACCATGGCGAGTTTGATGATATCCGCGGCCGTGCCCTGGATCGGCATGTTGCGCGCCACCCTTTCCCCGAAGGAACGGGTCATCCCGTTGGAGGCGCGCAGCTCGGGCAGGGGCCGCCGCCGGCCATAGAGGGTCTTGGCATAGCCGCAGGCCTTGGCCTCCTCGATCAGCCGGTCCATAAAGCCGGCCACCGCCCCGTAGTGGCGGAGATATTCTTCAATATACGTTTTCGCCTCGGCATAGCTGACGTGGATATCCTGGGACAGGGAATGGGCCCCAATGCCGTACACGATGCCGAAATTGACCGCCTTGGCGCGGGAGCGCATGAGCGGCGTGACCATCTCCTCGGGCACCCCGAATACCTGGGAGGCGGTGATGCGATGGATGTCGGCGCCGGTGTTGAAGGCCTCGGTCATGGTCGGGTCCCCCGCCATGTGGGCGAGAACCCGCAATTCGATTTGGGAATAGTCCGCGTCACAGAGCACCCACCCCTCCCGGGCCCGGAAAAAGCGGCGGAGTTCCCGGCCCAGTTCCTGCCGGACCGGGATGTTCTGCAAATTGGGCTCAGTGGAGGAGATTCGGCCGGTTCGGGTCTCGGTCTGGTTGAAGGAGGAGTGGATCCGCCCGTCCGGGCGGATGACCTTGAGCAGGCCGTCGCAGTAGGTGGACTTGAGCTTGGACAAGGTGCGGTAATCGAGCAGCATCTCCACCACCGGATGGGCATTCCGCAGGCTTTCGAGCACGTCCGCGCTGGTGGAATAGCCGGTTTTGGTTTTTTTCTTAGCCGGCAGGCCGAGATCCTCGAACAGCGCCACCGCCAGCTGTTTCGGGGAATTGAGATTGAAGGCATAGCCCACCGCTTCGGTAATCTGCTGCTGAATCGCGGTGATCCGGTCCTCCAGCACCGCGCCGAAATCCGCGATGCCCGTCCCGTCCGCCTCGAAACCAACGGCCTCCATATCCGCAAGGACCCCGGCCAGGGGAATTTCCATGTCCCGGAGCAGGTCTCCCATCTCCCGCTCTGCAAGCTCCCGCTCGAAACGGTCGGAAACCGGGGGGAGCGCGGCGGCCTCGGCCGGCACCCCATCCGCCGCGGGCGGGGCCGCTTCATATTCCTGCGCGAGCCGCGTGAGCTCGTAGCCCGAGGCCAGGGGATTGAGCAGATACCCCGCCAGCATGGTGTCCATCGTGACCCGCCGCAGCGCTGGGGCGCCGCCGGGCGTCTCGTTTCGCAGCAGGGCGGCCAGCGTCTTGACATCGTGGGTGCGTTTCTCCACCGTATCGTCCCGCAGGAGGGAGAGCAGCCGGGGAAAGGCGGGGTCTTCCCGCCCCATATAGGCCGCCGCCCGGCCGGAGCCCGTATCGGCCATGCACCAGCAGCCGGCGAGCATCCCGTCGCCGGCGGCCGGCAGGATATCCAATCGGCAGGTGCTCTGCGCGGCATCCAGCAGCGCGGAGGCCGGGACCACCGGAAGTGTTTCGGGTTTTGCCGGGGCGGAACCCGCGCCCGCATCCGGAGACGGCACCGGCTGGGGATCATCCAGCCCCATTTTTTCCATGAGCTTGAAAAATTCCAGGCGCGCCATCAGGCGGGCGAGTTCCTCCCGTTTTGCCGGGCGTATCACATAGGCGTCCATGTCGGTTTCCACCGGCGCCTGACGGCAGATGGTGCCGAGCTCCCGGCTCAGATAGGCGCTGTCCTTCCCGGCGGCCAGCTTGCTGCGTACCCCGTCCCGGATCTCCGGCGAGTCGATATGCGCGTACAGCTCGTCCAGGGTATGGAACGTGTGCAGCAGAGCGAGGGCGGTCTTTTCCCCCACCCCCGGCACCCCCGGGATGTTGTCGCTCGCGTCCCCCATCAGGGCCTTGAGATCGATGAGCTGGGCGGGCGACAGCCCGTATTTTTCCCGGATGGCGGGGATATCGTAGGCGGAGGTGTCGGGGCGGCCCATTTTGGTCGCGGCCAGCAGCACCGTCACCTTATCGTCCACGAGCTGGAGGGCGTCCCGGTCCCCGGTCGCGATGAAGCAGTCCCCGCCCTGCCGCACAGCGGCGGCGGAGAGGGTGCCCAAAATGTCGTCGGCCTCATAGCCGTCCCGCTCCACGACGGCGCAGCCCATCAGGCCGAGTAGTTCCTTGATGACCGGGAGCTGCTCGGCGAGTTCCTCCGGCATCCCCTTCCGCCCGGCTTTATAGGCCTCGTACCGCTGATGGCGGAAGGTCGGCGCCTTGCGGTCGAACGCGACGGCGATCCGGTCGGGGGCGGTCTGGTCCCGCAGCTTTTGAAAAATATTGAGGAACCCCACCAGGGCGTTGGTGTAGTGCCCGTCCTTAGTGGTGAGCAGCTTGATGCCGTAAAAAGCCCGGTTTAAGATGCTGTTGCCGTCGAGAACCAGTAAACGCATAGCCTGTCCGCCTTCCGTCGAGTTGTCTTTCGCGATCGACTATCAGTATAGCACGAATGGGCGTGGATTGCACGGTGTATCCGCTAATCCGCCCGATACAGGGCGAACCGCCGCTTCCCGATCTTCTGCTTCTGGAGCCGCTGCCATCCGGGAAAGGGGGGAAGGGCCTGTGCGGCGGACGCGCAGAGCGCCAGGACCCCCTGCGGGGCCATGGCGGCCCGGATCTGCGCCGCAAAGGCGGGCAAAGGGTCGTCCGCCTCCCCCTGCCAGGGCGTCAGCCGACCGTAAGGGATGTCGGTGACGACGATATCCGCCCGCAGCTCCAGGGCCTGCGGGCAGGGAGGCGCGCAGGCGTCCGCCTGGAATACCCGGGTGGGCAGAGGGACTGCCGGAAGGCGGGCGGCCAGCCGCTCCGCGCTCTCGACGGCGTCCCGGTGGGAGGGTTTCCCATAGGCGGAGAACAGCGCTTCGAGCCGCTGCCGCCGGCGCAAAAGCCCCTCCCGCGACAGCAGCGCGAGGTTTTGCTCCGCCGTCCGAAGAGCGTCGGCGTCGAGATCCGACCCGGCCAGGAGGGCGACCGGAGCGGAAGCCAGAAACCCAATTACCGTCAACAGGGTGCCTCCCCCGCAAAAGGGATCGTACACCACCAGCCCCTCTTTTTTGGGGGCCAGTTCCCGGGCGCGCCCGAACAGCTCCAGGGCCAGCCGGGCCGGAAAAGGCGGCTGGCCGCTCCGGTGCAGCAGTACCCGGCCGCTGGCGACATCCTCATATCCCCCTGCCGGCGCGAATCGGTATTCCATCGCCGCACCCCTCTCCCGCGGCGGAGGCGTCCTCCGGCGCGCTATGCTTTCAGCATAGCCCAAAAGGCGGAGGAAATCAAGACATATTCACCCGACACCCGCCTCCTCGAAGCTGGCGGTCGGGCTGGTCAGGTCGAAGCGCAGGTGCCCGTCCCGGAAAAAGCGGTACCGGACGGTGCAGCGGGCGTGTTCATGGATGGTACGGGCCATCCGGCCGGTATCCGGGGCCATAAGGGGATGCGCGGACGCCTCGAGCAGCGCGGCCTCCAGCCGGGTTCCTCCACGTTCCAGCACCACCCGCCCGGGCTCCCACACAGGGACCCGGGCCCCCGTATAGGTCGCCAGGCGGATTTCCCGGCCCTGGTCCCACACCGAGGCGAGGCAGCCGGTAAAATGGAGCCCCAGATAGGGGATGGTCGCCGCCGACAGCATCACGCCGGCCGTGCGGGAGGCGAAGGTGTTGCACTGCGTCCAGGTATACCGTTCGGGGAAGGAACGGCCCCGGTCCCCTTCGATATAGCCGGTTCCCCCGTCCAGGCGGCAGGTCCGCCCGTTCAAGCGGAGCCGGCCGGAAAGGCTGTGGCCGAGGCTCAGCACGCGATGGCGGCATTCCATCCCCGGGGCAAAGCGGAACGGCCCCATGATATCGCCCCGGGGAGGGGTGAGGAACCCGTACCGGATGGTCCCGTGCAGGGAGAGGCCGGGCGCCTCCACATGGAGGCGCGCCCCCTCCGGCGTGAACAGCGAATCCCCGACCCGGACGGCCGGCGGATCCGTCCTCTGTCCGAATGCCTCCATCGGGTAGGGGATGAACCAGGAACCGTCCCGCCCGATCACCTGCAGAAACGCGCCCCGCGCCCCTGTTTTTGGGGCAGAAAAACCGGGAATCAGAGCCAGGGTTTCCTCCCCCCATTGATGCTTGAAATACCAGCCTTCGAAATAGGGCCCGCCGGATTGTCCCATACACCCGCCTCCCAACTGTATTCCTGTCCAGTATGGGCATTCCCGGCCTGAAATATCCGGCGGCAGGGCGATCTCCGGACATAAAAAAAGCGGAGGCTGGGCCTCCGCTTTTTTTATATGCCATACCGCCTTCACCGGATAAAGTCCTTGAGCCTCAGCAGGTCCTCCGCAGTCATCTGCATAATCCGTTCCATCGCCTGCCGGCGCAGCCGTTCCGGCCCGCCCGCTGGCCCCTGGCCGGTCATGACCCATTCGGCGGAATAGCCGTACAGGGCTTCCACCAGCTTGGCGAGGGTCGGGGATACCTGCGTTTTTTTGCCGCGCGCCAGCAGGGAAATATAGTTGGCGCTGACCCCCAGGGCCTCCGCCAGCTCGGTCTGCTTGAGACGCTGTTCCTCCAGAATCATCCGGAAGCGGGCGGCCAAAGTCGTATCCAAAATATCACTCCTCGTGTATCATGTTCAGCTCTTTCATCATATCGATGTAAACCAGCAGCTCTTTGCGCGTCGAGACGTTCAGCTTGGCGAAAATCCGGCGGTTGTGCGTCTTGATGGTGTTGATCGACAAATGGAGCTCATCCGCGATCTCCTGCGCCTTGTATCCGCGTATGTACAAGTCAAAAACGTTCCGTTCCGCCTGGGACAGGGTTTTGACGTTTTGGAGGAACTGCTCGAACATGGGCGCGGTTTCATCCGGGGGCGGGGCGATGGCGAGGCTGCGTTTTTTCAGCTCTTCGTCCTGCTGGGTGAGGAATTCCATCAGGTCGTTGATTTCGAGGTAGGGAGTTTTCCCCGGCCCCGCGTAATCCCTGGCCTTGATGCGGTCGAGCGCTTCAGTGACCGGGCGGAGATACCGGCGGCTGATGAAGATGGAGAGAAGCAGGCTGACGGCGAGAAGGACGAGAGCGATGAGCAGCAGATACCGGCTGTTGCCTTGAATGGCGTCGTCCAGCGTCTTCTCCGGCATCAGGATCGAAACCGCCCACGCCTGATCTTCGTAGACCGACCCCGACGGATACAGCTTCAGCCCGGTGTGGAGACCGCCGAAGGCGCCGTCTTCTCCCGAATAGAGGCAGAAGCCCTCCTTGCCGCATTGGATTTGAAACGGATGCTCCATGCGGGCGCTGGTGAGATACGAATTCCCAGCAAGCATCCCCCGGTCGAGATGCAGCACCGTTTCCTCCGCCGGCGCCGCCGCCGCGAATACGTGAGGAAAGGCTTCATTATCCGGGCTGTAGGCCTGTTTGAAAAGCCGGTCGCTCACCCCGATGCCGCAAACCCCGAATACGGTGCCGTCCGCGCTCCTCAAGGGCAAGCAGAGCAGGAACCCGGTTTCGCTGTTCCCCTCGAGCACGATCCGGTCTGTCCAGTAATACAGGCGGGACAAGGGGAGGTCGGGATGTTCCCGCGCCGTTTCCATCACCGAACGGAAAAACGCCTGGTTTTGGATGTTGAATTCCATTTTCCATTGTCCTAACAGTTCGATGCCGTTTTCTCTGGCGATGCCGGCCGGGCCGCGCAGGTAATGCAGTTTGGACCCGACGGAATCCACGGCGCTCGGCTGCGTTTTTATCAGGTATATGCCCGCCCGGGAATCCGCCGCATCGGGGAGAGCCGGGTTCACCGTCGCGTCCAGCAGCAGGAAGGCCCCGCTGCAAACGTTGCGTTCCATCACGCCCTGGATCTCCCGCATCTGTTCTCGAAGCAGCGGCTCAATCCGGTCGGGATGCGCCTGAAGCTCTGCCGCTCCGATGCCTTCTTCCGAAAAGAAGGCATCGATGCTGGCGGACAGGGTTTCCGAAAACGAGACGCCTTGGACCGCCAGCCGTCCGAAATCGGTGGAAACGGTGGAATTGAGGTGGGAGAGCTCACTTCCGATAAAATGGCGGACCGCCGGGGTCCCGCTGCCGTTGATGTTGAACAGCAGAATCAGGGTGACGAAAACCAGAATCAGGAACGCCGCCATGCAGGCGAAAAAAGCAAACAGCCGGCGCTGCAGGGGCGTCCCCTTATGGCGCTCCTGCTTCCAGAGCGCCAGTGCTTGTCTGAGCATCGCCAAGCCATCCGACTCCTTTCTCCCATAAATCCGTTACTTTCGTATTTCAGCAAGGGCGGTTTCCGTCCCCGTGTCCCCGCCGTCCAGATAAGCTTCCCGCCGTGACGCCAAGAGGGTCTTGAAGCGTTTTTCATACTCTTTGCCGATATCGTCGAATGCCGCGAAATTGGGCGGGGTAAAAAAGCGGTATTCCCGGTACATCGAAGTGACGGCCACGAGCATCTTTTTGATCCGGGCATCCTCCACCGACGCAATATGCGCATCCATATCGGTTTCGAACGCCTGACGGGTCACCGGCAGATATCCGGTCGAGGATATGAAACGCATATTCTGTTCCGATGCCGTCAGCCATTTGATGAACACGGCGGCGGCGTACTCCTTCTTTTCCTCATTGCTGGCCACCATCAGGCCGCCGCCCCGCTGGATCGCGGTCTTTGTCCCGCCTTCGAACACCGGATAAGGCAGGATGCTGTAGGCGACTTGTTCGACGGTGTTGTCCGGGTAGGTGATGGTATCCCCATAGAACAGGATGCCGGCGGAGGAACCGGTCGAGCAGACCAGGTCGCCGGTTTTGGAGAGGTCGGAGGAATAGCCGTCGTATATGGCGATCCCTCCCTCGACGGCGGGGACATAGGTGGTGGCGAAGATATGCGCGTAGGTTTCCCCGGAGAGGTTCAGCGTTTCCCCCTCGATCAGGCTGCTGCCGAGCTGCTTCATCCCCGCCTGCGCAACGTTGAACCACGAATCCGCTGTGAAAAACATCTTGCCGTCGCCTGGAATATCCGGGGTCTTTGCGTCCGTCCAGTCGTAATACATCTTCGACAGCGCCGCAATACCCTCAAACGTGGCGAGCTGCTCCTGCTTAGCGCCGGTCTCCGCTGCAAAGCGGTCGAACAGCGTCTGGTTCAGATACAGGATCTCGGTGGATTTCGCCAGCGGGAAAACATACAGCCCGCCATCCGCCAGCCGCCCCTCCTCGATAAAGGCAGGGACATACCCGGAGAGCTCCTCCTGAGAAAAATAGCTGTCCAGATTGGCCAGCCGACCGGTCTGCTGAAACTGGATGGCGACCTTTGGATAGGCTGTGCAGATGTCGGGCATCGCGGGGGCGCCCGGATCGCCGGCGGCGATCATGTCCAGGCTTTCATTGAGCTCCGCGCTCGACGAGATGGCCGTAACGTTGATTACGATCCCCTGCTCCCTGCCGAGCGTGCTGTTGAATTCGTCGATCAGGGCGTCCATGGTCTTTTGCATGTCGCCGCCATAGTTGTGCCACATCGTCAGGGTGACCGGATCCTTCGGGGAGGGACGTCCCGGATGCCCGCATCCGGCAAGCAGGGCGGTGACCATGCAGAGACTCGCCGTCCATGCCAGGCTCTTTCGTTTCATAATTCAACCTCCAAATTCACCGAATAATATAACTAAGTTATATAAAAACAGAGAATCACCCCGAAAATCACCCCGTGTTTTCAAAAAAATCACCCTTAGGATGACGACAAAACGGTCTGGATTCTCTAGAATAGACAGCAAGAAATGGAAAATTTTTCGATATCCGAGGCGGTATGGGTTTCCCGGAGTCAGTATACCATGAACATATAACCTGGTCAATGAATTTATACAGCGGGAAAGGAGGCGGATACGATTGAAGAAGGCGGAGGAGGAAGCCCTGCGGGAGGAGCTGCTTACGGTGGTCGCACAGATGTCCGGCGAGGAGCTCCGACGGTTGCTGGAATTCATCACCCGCATGGAGGGGAATCCGGAAACGGAGGCGGGGACATGACGGCAGTATTCACACGGCGGTACGAGACGCACAAAACGCTGCGAGGCTTCTGCTTTACCTTTTACTGCGATCTCTGCGACGGTTCCGTCACGACGCCGGAATATCAGACCGATGCGTTCGAGGAAGCGCTCAGCCTGGCACAGAGCGAGGCAAGGCGGCAATTCAACATGTGCCATCAATGCGGGAGATGGATCTGCGACGAGCATTACAACGAGGACGAGATGCAGTGTATTGCCTGCGCGCCCCGGCGGGAACGGCGGCCCCCGCTGATTCAAGTTTCCACCGAGAAAACCTGTCCGTACTGCGGCGGCGGCAACGCAAACGGCGACTGTTTCTGTCAGCGATGCGGAAAAGGCATCTGAAATCACGTGGAGAAAGGGAATCTTTTTATGGCAAACGATTTATTTGGAGGGCTCGGCGGTGCGCTGGGCGGATTGGTCGGCGGACTGGCGAACAGCGGGCTGGTGCCTAAGGATACCCCCGAGGGTAAGCTTTTCGCGGCACAGAGCGAGCTGTCCGGACTGCAAAAGCAGGAAGCGGACATTCTGGCCGAGATCGGCCGGCAGGCGTATGGGCAGAACCCGGACGCCTGGCCGCAATCCGATAAGCTGAAGCTGATCCAAAGCAATATCGCTTCCGTACAGGCAAAGCTAAACGCCGCCAAAGCGGAGCAGCAAGCGAAGGAACAGGCCGAAAAAGAGGAAAAAGCCGCCTGCACCTGCCCGTCCTGCGGACATGAGAACCCGGAGGGTGTGAAGTTTTGCCAGGAGTGCGGTACGAAGCTGGGCGGCTCCGCGAAAAAGCACTGCACCTCCTGCGGGGCGGAGCTGACCCCCGGCACCCGCTTCTGCGGCGAGTGCGGCGCACGCCAGCCGGAATAAGAACGGAGGACAACATAATGAGAAAGATGTTAGCGCCGGTATTTGCGCTTGTGATAGCACTCTCCCTCGCCGCCTGCGGCGGGAACAATGACCCGGACCCGTCCGGCAGTGCCCCCGGAAGCAGCCAGGCACAGGAGGAACCGGCCAGCCGGCGGGGCGAAGAGGGAAGCCGGCCGAGTGCCACGGAGTCCCCTTCCGAAGGGGGCGGATGGAATCAGGCGGAATACGCGGAATACACGAATGGTGTGCCGGAGCCGGCCTTCCGCTATACCATCACCGGAGTGATCGGGAATATGGGGCTGAGCTTCAAGAGCGATGCTTCCGCCGGCGAATTTGCCGCCTGGCGGCAGGAGCTCTTGAATATCGGATTTGAAGAAAACTCTGTTGCCGGCGAAACATGGACGGTATTCAATGATACACATTCCATCGCGCACAGCGGCGGCGGGTATTTCAATATCCAAACCAAATAAGCCGCGATGCTCGGCAAGGAGGCGATGGGATGGCGAGCTACAAACAAACCTGCATTCACTGCGGGATGCTGGTGGACCGGGACGTGCGCGTCTGTTCAGCCTGCGGATAACCGACTCCGAACTGTTGCACGAGGTGGTGGACAGAATGGTTACCGAATACATTCTGCGGGATAACCTGCAGG
>ERZ856578.3459-NODE-3459-length-23592-cov-3.405188_pt1 | contig 23592 bp, 20 predicted proteins | sample MGYA00514384_ERZ856578 | MGnify/ENA primary metagenome ERZ856578 (study PRJEB29103, sample SAMN06111958) | human gut metagenome | biome: human gut; feature: ankylosing spondylitis patient; material: healthy_person | host: Homo sapiens | place: China:Hangzhou... | reverse complement strand
AGAGTAATGGAAAGCGACAGCGCATATATAACAAACAGACTGCTCAAGGGGCGCTTTCCGAAGAGGAGATCGCCGGGCTGCGCGCGCGCAGCGAGGAACTGCAGCGGCGCGAAGATTCGCTGCGCTCGCAGGCGCTGCTGCTCAGCGAGGAAGAGCGCGCTCTCGGCGACGTGCCCGAACGCGCCGCCGCCGACCTCAAAGCCGCGCTCGAAGCGTGCGGGAGCGAACTGACCGAGCTGCTCAAGAACCGCGGCGCCGACGAACAGACACTGCGCCACGACGACGAGTGCCGCCGCCGGCTGGCCGAGCTGCGGCAGGCTGAAGCCCGCCAGCGTAAAATCTACGACCTCTGGACGCGCCTCAACGACCGGATCGGCTCCGCCTCCGGCGACCAGTTCAGCCGCTACGTGCAGGGCCTCACCTTCCGCCGCCTCGTGCGCGCCGCCAACGCGCAGCTGGCGCAGCTTTCCGATCGCTACCGCCTCAAAGCGGCAGCCGACGACGCCCTGCGCCTCGACGTCGTCGACCTCTGGCAGGGCGGCGAAGCGCGCACCTCGCGCAACCTCTCCGGCGGCGAAAGCTTCATCGTCAGCCTGGCCCTGGCCTTGGCCCTGTCGCACGGCATGAAAGAAGTGAAAGTGGACTCGCTGTTCCTCGACGAAGGCTTCGGCACGCTCGACGAGGAAACGCTCGAAACCGTGCTCGACTGCCTGAACCGCCTGCGCGAGAGCGGCAAGCTCGTCGGCGTCATCTCCCACGTGAAGACGCTGCGCGAACGCATCGACGCGCGTCTCACGCTCACGCCCGGTCCCGGCGGCCACAGCGCGCTGAGCGGCCCCGGCTGTTCGAGGCTGGGCTGACTCTTGACCGGCGGCGGCTAAAAGCGTATGATTCTTTTTGCGCCACCACAATCGAACTTCAGGGCAGGGTGAAAGTCCCTACCGGCGGTAAAGCCCGCGAGCCGCAAGGCATGATTCGGTGAGATTCCGAAGCCGACAGTACAGTCTGGATGAAAGAAGCGAGTTCCGCCGTCAATCCCGGAATCCCGGCTCTGAAATGCCACGCGCGTTTCAGAGCCTTTTTTGTCGCCAAACGACAGCCCTGAAATTTTCAGAGGGAGGATTCTGCCATGATCCAGTACGATACCGTTGAAGAAGCCGCCGCCGAGCTGCGCGCCGGCAAAATCGTCCTCGTCGCGGATGACGAGAACCGCGAGAACGAAGGCGACATGATCTGCGCCGCCCAGTTCGCCAGCACCGAAAACGTCAACTTCATGGCCCGCTTCGCGCGCGGCCTGATCTGCATGCCCATGAGCGCGGAATGCGCCAGGCGGCTCGACCTGCCGCAGATGGTCGAGAGCAACACCGACAACCACTGCACGGCCTTTACCGTCTCCATCGACCATATTTCCACCGCCACCGGCATCTCCGCCGTCGAACGCGGCGTCACCGCCCGCGCCTGCGTGGCCGACGACGCCAAGCCGGAAGATTTTCGCCGCCCCGGCCACATGTTCCCGCTGCTGGCCCGGCCGAACGGCGTGCTCGAGCGCAACGGTCACACCGAAGCCACGGTGGACCTGCTGCGCCTCGCCGGGCTGAAAGAGTGCGGCCTCTGCTGCGAAGTGATGCGCGACGACGGCGGGATGATGCGCGCTCCCGAGCTGGCGGAAAAAGCGAAAGAGTGGGGCCTGAAATTCATCACCATCCGCGCCATCCAGGAATACCGCAAGCGTCACGAAGTGTTCGTCGAGCGTGTGGCGACGACGAAGATGCCCACCAAGTACGGATTCTTCACGGCCTACGGCTATCGCAACCGCCTCAACGGCGAGCATCACGTCGCGCTCGTCATGGGCGACGTGGGCGACGGGCGCGACGTGCTCTGCCGCGTTCACTCCGAATGCCTGACCGGCGACACGTTCGGCTCGCTGCGCTGCGACTGCGGCCAGCAGTTCGCCGCCGCCATGACGCAGATCGCCGCCGAAGGACGCGGCGTCATGCTCTATTTGCGCCAGGAAGGACGCGGCATCGGCCTGCTCAACAAGCTGCGCGCTTACGCGCTGCAGGACCGCGGCCTGGACACCGTCGAAGCGAACCTGGCTCTCGGCTTCGAAGAAGACCAGCGCGAATATTACATCGGCGCGCAGATCCTGCGCGACCTCGGCGTGCGCACGCTGCGCCTGCTGACGAACAATCCGAAAAAAATCGAAGGACTGTCGGATTTCGGCCTGGAGATCACCGCGCGCGTCCCCATCCAGATGCCCGCCACCGCCAACGACCTGTTCTACCTTCAGACAAAAGAGCACAAGATGGGGCATCTCGTCAACTATTAGTCCGCCGTCTCTGCGCGGAAAAACGGCGAATGGCCGCAAGCCGCGCGGAATGCCGCGGACGCACAACGAAAAATGCGTGACGATCAGCCTAATCGTCACGCATTTTTCGTTGTGCGCCTTCGGGGAGCGCTTCAGCGCTCCCCGTTGTTTTGTTCCGGTTTCTCGCAGCTGATGTAAATGACTTTCATCGGCAGTTCCGCTTTCGTCCCCGCGGCGGGGTTGATCTCGTGACGCCAGACTTGGCGCGAATCGTTGTCGTCGCGGCGCATGACGCCGAGCGGCAGGTCGCCCTGTGCGCGGACGGCCGCGAAGACTTCGCCGATGGTCTTGCCCTGCCATTGGGGATCGAGATCCATCGCGTTCAGGCTGGAACGGTTGTCGGAATGGCTGAAGAGGTCGTTGGCGAAATTCGAGATTCCCCGCTGCGAGGCGCAGAGCGCGATGTAATTGGCGATCAGGCGGTTGCAGTAGACCACGTTGTCCACGTTGGCGTTCTGGGCGTGGCGTTCGTTTTCGGGATTGATGATTTCCAGCACGGAGTAGATCTCCGGATGCAGCGACTCGACTGCCAGCGCCGCGAGGATCGAACGGGCATCGACGGTGTCGGCCGGCAGAGAGCCGGCGTTCTCGGCGAGGATGACGGCGGACGTGGCGGTTTCGACGCCGGCTCTCTTCAGCGTTTCGTCGTCGGAGATGTCGCCTTCGACGACCGTCGCGGCGCTGTTTTTCAACTCTTCGGGACGCCTGCGGGCGACAACGACGACGGGATGCCCCGAGGCTTCGAGTTCTCTGAGCACCTTGAGCGCGTGGGAATTCCAGCCGCAGATGAGAGTGTGTCCTTGAGGGATGTTGACGAAGATTTCGGTCATGGTCGAGCGCCTCCCTTTACTTCCCGCTGTTTTTCGAGATGAACACGACGCGCATGGGGAGCCTGACGAGCCTGGATGCCGGCGGATTGATCTCGTGGCGCCAGCGTTCTGTCCCCGAAGAGGTGTTGGGCGTCATGATGCCCAGCGGCAGTTCGCCGTCGGCCTGCATGGCCGCGAACAGCTCGCCGGCGGTTTTGTTCTCCCACTGCGGTTCGATGTCGGCGGCGCGAAGGGCCGAGCCGCGGTCGGAATAAGTGAGGATGTCGCCGATGAACGAGCTGATGCCCTGCTGCGAAGCGCAGGCGGCGACGATGTCGGCCAGCGTGCTTTCGCAGTAGACGATGTCGTCCACGTGGGCGCGGCGGGCGTGGCGTTCGTTGGCGGAATCGAGCAGCTCGACGACCGTGTAGATCTCGGGGCGCAGCGACTCGACTGCGAGGGCAGTGAGCACGGTATGCGCGTCAATGTCGTCGTTCGTCATTCCGGGCTGCGGCTCGGCGAAGACGATCGCCGACTCGGCCTTTTCGATGCCGGCCTGGATCAGACGCACGTCGTTGGTCGGTTCGCCGGCGACGAAAAACACGTCGTAATGCGACAGTTCCGCCGGTTTGGCGCGAGTCAGCACGGCGACCTGCTGACCCGAGGCGAGAAGTTCCTTCAGCACCAGCTCGGCGCGGCCGTTCCAGCCGCAGAAGATCGTGTGCCTCTCGTATCTGCACGCGTTCAGTCCGAGCATGTTCTTGAGATTGTACTTCATCACGCGCGTGAGCACTTCCGACAGCACGACGCCGAGCACGGAAATGCCGACGATGGAGAGCACGAAGACGATCACGCGCCCGACCATCGTGTGAGGGTTGTTGGCGAACTCGCCCTGACCGATCAGCGTGAACAGGATCGTCCACAGGGCTTCGAAGATGCTGCCCTCGCCGCCGCGTTCCAGCTTCCAGTACAGATAGGCCGAGCCGGAGACCAGCGCCAGGGATCCGAGCAGGATCCAGAAAAAATATTTGTGCAGCTTGCCGGCCATGTTGGCGCCGCGCTTCAGCCCTTTGACTTTCTTGGAATAATTCGAAGCCACAATGCCACCTCCGCAGGGATATGCAATTTAGCGTTCCCCATCGGAATGCGCTTGGGGAATAAAAATAAGTATAACAAAGAAACGGAAAAATGCTTGCGAATTTTTCTGCCAGCGCGGAAAAGCGCTTCCGCGGCGATGCCGCGGCATAAGAAAACAGGCCCCGGCAGCGGGGCCTGTGAGCGGCGGTTCTCAGTTGTGTTCTTCGTCGTCTTTCTGACGAAACATGTCGGGAGCGATGGTTTCTTCGGCGGCATAGTCGTTGATGTCGTCCGCCGGAGAGACGGGCTGCCGAGGCTGCGGGGGAACGGCGGGAGTGTGCGGCGCGGGCGGATTCCCGGACGTTTCCTCTTCGGGAGCGCGCAGGGCGTCGAAGCGGCTTTTTGCCTTCGCGGCCAAATCCTTGGCGCCGAGCGTTATTGTGTCCTTCCAGCCGCGGAGTTTCTCGCCCAGCGGCGCGCTCTCGCCGGGCTGCTTTCCCTCGCCGGCGCAGACTGGCTTTTCCGTTTTGGCGCGGGCGTGCCGTGCCACGCCTTTGGCTTTGGCTGAGACGCTGTCGGCGAACTGGCGGAACGCGGTGGCGTTTCCTTCGTCGCGGCCGGTGCGTTCGGCGTGGTCGCGGCGCAGCGCGCTCTTGGCGTCCGCGGCGATTTTTCTGGTCTTTTCGGAGAGCTCGCTGCGTATGCTTTTCAGCCGGCTGCCCGCTTTTTCGGAGAGAGCTTTCAGTTTCTCTCCGGCGCCGAGCGTTCCTGCGGCTTCGCGGACGGCGCGGCGCGCTTCGCGTTTGGCGTCGGCCTTTTCCTTGAGGGCACTCAGGCGATCGCCGGCATTCCGGGCGGCTTTCTTCAATCCCGTTGCGGCGCCCGAGGCGGCTTTGCCGAGGCGCTCGCCGGCGCTTTTGCCTTTCCGCGAAAGTCCCTGCATGGCGCTGGACGCGCTTTGCCCGAGTTTATCTTTCGCGTTCTCGAAGGCTTCCGAGTCTTTGAGGTCTTTCAGCTTTCCTGCGGCGCCGCGTCCGGCCGAGACGAGCCCCTTGCCGGCCGCCCGGGCGGCTTTGACGGCGGCGCCGAGGGAGGTGCTGGCGGCGACGCCGACGGCCTCGAAAAGCCTGCCGGTTTTTGGAAATTTGTTTTCGACGCTGCGGCGAAGGGCACGGACCCCTTCGGCAACGCCGCGGAACGCCGTGCCGAACCCTTCGGCGGCCGCTCCGGCGGCGATGCGTCCCATCTCGCGGTTTTTCTCGCTGGCAAGACGCAGCGCGCCGCTCTTCAGGATTTCTTTCGTTTTGCTCGCCGCCGCGGGAATCTTATGCGGAGCGCCGCCTTGTTCATCGCGGCCCATTTTTTCGCACGACGCCTCTTCCTCTTCGAATTCGACGACGATCTTCCCTTTTCCGCCGGCTTGGGGGCGGGCGCTGCGCTCGGCTGCGTCGGGCAAGGCGCTTTTGATCAGGTGCCCGATCGTGGCGAACGTCTGGGCGGCCGAACGTTTGCCCAGCTGATCGACGGGAACGGGCTGCCCCTCGGCGACGGGGGCGTTCTTGTGGAACTTCTCGGCGACGTGGTGAAGGCCCTTTTTGATGGCGTTCATTTCCTCGTCGAAATCGTTGGGCGCGAGTTTTTTCAGCCCATGGGGCTGCGGTTTCTCTTTTTTGAGATCCTCACGATCGGCTGACATCTGCATGTACCTCCTGCTTTTTCGCTGGAAAACGGCCGGCGCGAGCCGGACTGTCTGTCTTCATGCGGTGATTTTGTCGCTGTATGCGCAACTGTCTCAACAATATATTTAAACTTGAAAACGGAGAAAAATCAACTGGCAAAGCTCATGAAATCATATTTTTTTGCAGGATCTTTATGGTAAGATGACTTTATCTTTCGGTCAGAACGGGGTGTTTTTCATGAAAAAAGCTCTTCTGCGGTGCAAAACCTGCGGCGCCGAGTACGGCGCGGATCGGGCACCGTTCCGCTGCGCCTGCGGCGAACCGCTCGATCTGGCGTGGAACGGTTTCGGTATCGAAGCAAACGAAAGATGCCAGTCGCGCCGCTACGCGGCGTTCTATCCGTTTGCGGCGGGCGAGTGGCGCTCGCTGGGCGAGGGGGGCACGCCGCTCGTAAAGCTCGAGACGCTGGCCAAAGAACTTGGCCTGGCCGAGGTGGCGGTCAAAAACGAGAGCGCCAACCCCACCTGGTCGTTCAAGGACCGCGGCACGGCGTCCTGTATCGCCCACGCGCGGGCGCTCGGCTACACGAAAGTCGGCACGGTCTCTTCGGGCAACATGGCGGCCTCGGTGGCGGCGTACGCCGCGGCGGCGGACATGGAAGCTTTCGTCCTCGTCAAGGGCAACGTTGCCGACGAGAAGCTGGCGCCGATCGCCATTTACGGGCCGCATTTGCTGCGCGTCGCCGGGCCGTACTACGAACTTTACGGCGAAAGCCTGCGGCTTGGCGCCGAGCGCGGCATCTACTTCATGAACTCCGACGTGCCGTTCCGCGTCGCCGGCTCGCGCACGATCGCCTACGAGATCGCCGAAGAGCGCGGCTTCCGCGTGCCCGACTGGGTGATCGTGCCGACGAGCGCAGGAGGCAACCTGCGCGGCATCGTTAACGGCTTCGAGGATCTGCGGCGGGCGGGGCTGACCGAAAAACTGCCGCGGTTCATCTGCGCGCAGGCGGCCAACATTTCGCCCATCGCCGCGGCCTTCGCCGCCGGCGCGGCGCGGATCAGACGATTCCCCGACAACGAGACGATCGCCCACGCCATCGACAACCCGTTTCCGCCCAGCGGCAACCGCGTGCTGGCCGAGCTGCGCCGTCTCGGCGGCGCAGTTCTGACGGCCAGCGAAGGTGAAATCGTCCGCGCCCAGGCCGATTTGGCCCGTTGCGGCCTGTTTGGCCAGCCGGCGTCCTGTGTGCCGCTGGCGGTTCTGCGCCGGGCGCGCGCGGACGGCATCGTGGCGGAGGGCGAGAGCGCCGCGCTGGTGATGACGGGCAGCGGGCTGAAGTATACGGCGGCTTTTGCGGCGCACCGCCTCGAGTGGCGCGACTGCGATCTTGCCTCTTTGCCGGCGTATCTGAAATAATCCGCCCGAAGCGGGACTTGCTTCGGAAAGGTGCTTTTGATTTTTGCGGACAGGCCGAGTTTTGTCTCCCGACGCGCCAGGGAGTATAATATCCTAATCCGTTCGAAAAGGATATTTCAAAAAAGCGAGGACTTTTGTCATGGAACAGTCGAAGAATCCCTGCCGCTTGATTCTCCTCAGCACGCTGCTCTGGGGGCTTTTCGCGCACGGCATGATGCTGCTCAACAAATTTTCGTTCCACGACGACGCCAAGCTGGGCTTCGGCCTCGGCGCCACGGTGACGTCGGGACGGTGGATGCTCGAAGTGCTGAAGCGCGTCACCGAGTTCGTTTTCGGCGGCAGCCTCTACAGCCTGCCGCTTTTCAACGGCCTGCTGACGCTGATTCTGGTCGGGCTGGCGGCCTGCATGACGGCGAAGATCTTTCGGCTGCGGCGCGTTTACAGCTGCGTGCTGCTGGCGGGCGTGATGGTGGCCTTTCCGGTCGTGACGGCGATGATGGGGTACATGTACACGGTGCCCTATTACATGATCGGTCTCGACCTGGCCGTGGCCGGAGCCTGGCTGATCTGCGACGGCGACAGGCGGCACTGGTACCGGCTGCCGGCGGGCTGCGTGCTGGCGGCCTGCGCGGTGGGCGTGTATCAGTCCTGCATCCCCATCGTGCTCAGCGTGATGCTGCTGCACATGATGATGAGCCTGCATTACGACGCTTCGGCGAGGCGCTTCGATTTCTTTTACAGGGGACTTTCCCTGGCGCTGGCCTGCGCGCTGTTCATGACGCTGTACCTGGCGGCGAACTGGTTGAGCTTGAAGGCCGCGGGCGCGCAGCTTTCCGATTACGAGAGCATCAACACGTTCGGCTTCGGCGGCTGGAGCGAGTATCTCGACCGCGCGGCGCGGGCCTACCGCGAGTTCTTTCTGCCGCCGCCGATGAAGATGCGCGACATGTATCCCACGGCGTCGCTGCGCTGGCTCTATCAGGTCGTACTGTGGTTCGGCGTTCTGCTCGGGCTGGATCGTGCCGCTCAGCTGTTCCGGCGCAGGCCGCGCCGCGGCCTCGAGTTCCTGCTGACGCTGGCGCTGCTGCCGCTGGCGGTCAACTTCATCCACGTTATGGTGGACGTGAAGATGATCCACTCGCTCATGGTCTACTCCAAAGTTTTCGTCTTCGTGGGCTTCATCTGCCTGCTCGAGAACGCCGCGCTGGACCGCCTCCATTACCCGCGCTGGATCTACCGCGGCGGCATGCTGCTGATGTTCTGCGTGACGGTGCTGTACTGCCACTTCTCCAACATCTGTTATTTCAAGGCCAACTTTCTGCAGAACCAGGCGATCAGCTACTTCACGCGGCTGGCGGCGCGCATCGAAAGCGTGCCCGGCTATTCGCCGTACCTGCCCGTGGCTTTTCTGAACGAAGACGCCAAACAGGATTTCAACGCGCCCGTGATCCCGGAATTCGAACGCATCCGCCTGATCCCCTACCTGTTCAACGAGAAGTCGCCGCTGATCAACAACTACGCGTGGAAGAACTTCATGCGCATGTGGTGCGATTATTCGCCGATCGTCATCGAGAGCGTGGAATCCTTCGAAAAACTGCCCGAGGTAATGTCCATGCCGCGCTATCCTCTCGAAGGCTCGATCAGGATCGTGAACGAGGCGGTCGTGGTCAAATTTTAACGACGGCGGCACGGTGCGAAAGGAGTGATAGGCATGACCGAGGAGAGACGGGGAAAACGGCCGCTGTTTTCCGTGGCGGTGCCGTTTTACAACGAGCAGGAGAACCTGCGGGCGTTGTACGAGCGCCTCTGTCGCGTCGTCGGCGGCGTGGAAAACTGCGACTTCGAGCTGCTTTTTGTGGACGACGGCAGCACCGACGCCTCGCTTGAAATCGTGCGCGCCCTGGCGGCGCAGGACGCCCGCGTGCGCTATCTGAGCTTTTCGCGCAATTTCGGCAAGGAGATCGCGCTGTCGGCCGCCATCGACCACGCGCGCGGCGACGGCGCCATCTTCATGGACGCCGACCTGCAGCATCCGCCGGAGCTGATCCCGAAGCTGATCGGAGGCTGGTTCGAGGGCTACGACGACGTCTACGCGCAGCGGCGCACGCGCGGCGGCGAGTCGGCCTTCAAAAAACTGACGGCCAAGCTGTACTACCATGTGCTGGCACGCTCGACGCGCATCCCCATCCAGATGGACGCCGGCGATTTCCGCCTGCTCAGCGCCCGGGCGCTGGCGGTGCTGCGGCGCATGCCCGAGCACCAGCGCAATATGAAGAGCCTGTACAGCTGGATCGGCTTCAGAAAAAAAGCCGTGCCCGTCGATCAGGAACCGCGCCTGCACGGCGCAAGCAAGTTCGGTTTCTTTCGCCTGCTCAACCTGGCGCTGGACGGCATCACCTCGTTCACGACGGCGCCGCTGCGCCTGGCCACGATTCTCGGCGCGCTCAGCGCCGCCGTGGCGCTGCTTTCGTTCTGCTGGTTCCTGATCCGCACGGCGGTGTGGGGCAATCCCGTGCCCGGCTACCCCTCGCTGTTCTGCGGCATTCTCTTCTTCGGCGGCGTGCAGTTGCTGGGACTGGGCGTCATCGGCGAGTATCTCGGCCGCGTCTTCATGGAGACCAAGGGCCGCCCGCTCTATGTCATCGCCGAAAGCAACGTGACTGACGAGACGCCGGACGAAACGCTTCCGGAACGCAAGGAGGCGCGGCATGACTGAGACGGAACGGGAACGATTCCGGGAAGTCGCCGGCTACCTCTTCTTCGGCGTGCTGACGACGATAGTCAACTACGTCGGCTATTACGCGCTGACGCGCTGGCTGGGTATGGGCGTGACGGCGGCGACGGCCTGGGCCTGGGCGCTGGCGGTGCTGTTCGCGTTCGTGACCAACAAGCTCTGGGTCTTTCGCAGCCGCGCGCGCGGCCTGGCGGCGCTGGGGCGCGAGCTCTCGGCCTTCGTGGCGGCGCGCCTCTTTTCCGGCCTGCTCGACGTGGCCATGATGTGGCTGTTCGCCGAGCAGCTGGGCTGGCCGGACATGTGGGTGAAAATCGGCGACAACGTGTTCGTCACGGCGCTCAACTACGTTTTCAGCAAGCGCTGGATTTTCCGCGAGCGGCCGTGACGAGAGGCTTAATACAAAGTCCGCCGCGAAGGCGCTGAGACGTGAAGAAAAACGAAAAATGGAACGACGTAAAGCGATCCCCGGCGGCCAAACGGCGGCCGGGGATCGCTTTTGCAGGGAGCGGCGGCCGATAAAAATCGGTGATTTCGTTACAGACACGGCGATTTTTAAGAGTATAATAGGGAACACGAAACTGTATTCCGCAGAGGAGGAAGCTGCCGTGGACGAAATCAAAAATCCCAGAAAACCGCTGATTTATTATTACGCGATCGCCATGCTCGTGCTGATGCTCTTCAACCTGCTGGCCAAGCCGTGGTTGATGCGCGCGCAGATCGACGAGGTGGACTATGGCACGTTCATCAGGATGACCGAAGAGAAAAAGATCGGCAAGGTCAACATCGAGGAGAATCAGATCCTCTTCACCGACGCCGAGGGCAAAAAGGTGTACCGCACCGGGCCGATGGACGACCCGGGGCGCACGGAGCGCCTCTACCAGTCGGGCGCCAAGTTTTCCAGCGAGATCGTCGAGCAGGCGTCGCCGATCGTCAGCATGCTGCTGTCGTGGGTGGTGCCGCTGCTGCTCTTCTGGGGGCTGGGCCAGTACATGCAGAAAAAGCTCATGAACCGCATGGGCGGCGATTCGATGATGTTCGGCATGGGCAAGAGCAAGGCCCGCGTTTACGTCAAATCCACCGAGGGCATCAAGTTCTCAGACGTGGCCGGCGAGGACGAGGCCAAGGAGAACCTGGCGGAGATCGTCGAGTACCTGCACAATCCCGGCCGCTACCGCGACATCGGCGCGAAGATGCCCAAGGGCATCCTGCTCGTCGGCCCGCCCGGCACCGGCAAGACCATGCTGGCCAAGGCCGTGGCCGGCGAGTCGAACGTGCCGTTTTTTTCCATGTCCGGTTCGGAGTTCGTAGAGATGTTCGTGGGCATGGGCGCGTCGAAAGTGCGCGACCTGTTCAAGCAGGCCAAGGAAAAAGCGCCCTGCATCGTCTTCATCGACGAGATCGACGCCATCGGCACCAAGCGCAGCGGCAACGTGATGGGCAACGACGAGCGCGAGCAGACGCTCAACCAGCTGCTCACGGAAATGGACGGCTTCGAGGACAACACGGGCGTGATCATCCTCGCCGCCACAAACCGTCCCGAGTCGCTCGACCCGGCCCTGACGCGTCCCGGCCGCTTCGACCGGCGCGTGCCCGTGGAGCTGCCCGACCTGAAAGGCCGCGAGGACATCCTCAAGGTGCACGCCAAGAAGATCAAGCTCGAGCCCAACGTCGATTTCAACAAAGTGGCGCGCATGGCCTCCGGCGCTTCCGGCGCCGAGCTGGCCAACATCGTCAACGAGGCGGCGCTGCGCGCCGTGCGCGACGGCCGCGGGCAGGCCACGCAGGCGGACCTCGAAGAGAGCATCGAAGTGGTCGTCGCCGGTTATCAGAAGAAGAACGCCATCCTCACCGACAAGGAAAAAATGGTCGTCGCCTACCACGAGATCGGCCACGCCTTGGTCGCCGCCATGCAGAGCCATTCCGCGCCGGTGCAGAAGATCACGATCATCCCGCGCACGTCGGGCGCCCTCGGCTACACCATGCAGGTGGAAGAGGGCAACCATTACCTGATGAGCAAGGAAGAGCTGGAAAACAAGATCGCCACGCTCACCGGCGGCCGCGCCGCCGAGGAAGTCGTCTTCGGCTCCGTGACCACGGGCGCGTCCAACGACATCGAGCAGGCCACCAAGCTGGCCCGCGCCATGATCACGCGCTACGGCATGAGCGACGATTTCGGCATGGTGGCGCTGGAAACGGTGACCAACCAGTATCTGGGCGGCGACGCCTCGCTGGCCTGCGCGCCGGAGACGCAGTCGCTGATCGACAAGAAGGTCGTGGCGCTCGTCAAAGAGCAGCACGAAAAGGCCCGCAAAATCCTCGCCGACAGCCGCCGCACGCTCGACGAGCTGGCCAAGGTCCTTTACGAACGCGAGACCATCACCGGCGAAGAGTTCATGGAGATCCTTCACGCTGCGCCCGCGCAGTCCTAACTGAAGAAAACGTGCGCGAAAAAATTCCCGAAAGGCGCACAGCCTTTCGGGAATTTTTTTGCGCGCACCGTGCGGCGCGTTTCGTCCGGAAAAATCGCCGAATTTTTTTTGAATCAATCGTGACTTTGACTTTCAATGACCTGTTTTAAGGCTATCAAAAGAAGGTGTATCAATCGATCTGATTAATTTGAAATGAATTAGCACTCAACGCTTGACAGTGCTAACAAGAGTGCTATAATACACTCAGAACGAAGGAGGAGCGATGAAGCGAAAGACCTCCGCTCCGGACGTTCCCGCATCGTTAATATAGAAGGCGGACCCCGCACGGGTCCGCCCGATCTCAAGGAGGAAATAAAAATGATGGTACCGAGCATTTGGAACGACAATCTGTTTGACGAACTGGACAATGTGTTCAACGATCACTTCTTCCGCAGGAGTCCGCTGTACGGGCGCCGGGAACAGAACATGATGAAGACCGACGTGCGCGAGACGGAAAACAGCTACGAAGTGGATGTCGATCTGCCCGGCTTCAAGAAGGAAAACGTCAACGTCCAGCTGCAGAACGGCTATCTGACGATCAGCGCCGCCAAACAGCACTCCAAGGAGGAGAAGGACGCCAAAGGCGCTTTTATCCGCCAGGAGCGTTACGAGGGGAGCTGCTCGCGCAGCTTCTACGTGGGCGAGAACATCAAAAAGGAAGACATCAGCGCCAAGCTGGAAGACGGCATCCTGCGCCTGACCTTCCCGAAGAAGACGGAAAAGGAACTCGAACAGAGCAAGCTGATCGAAATCGAATAGCTGCTTGCGCACGCAGGCCGCCGGGAGTGAATCCCGGCGGCCTGCTGTATTTTTTGGAAGAAGCTTTCGAAGCGGCATTTTCGGTGAATGTCGTGCGGTCGATTGTCCATGAATGCCATGCAACCGGTTTCACATTTTCTGTGCTATAATTCCGGCAGGATCAAAATTCACCCGGAGGTGTTGTGTGATGGCTCGGAAAGAACTGGTTTATGGAGTGGACGACGTACCGTCTCTGCCGATTTTGCTGCTGGCGGGCGCGCAACACGTGCTCACGCTGTTCGGCGCGACGACGCTGGTGCCGCTGATCTTCGGCCCGGCGATGGGGATGACGCCGGCGCAGATCGGATTTTTCATTTCCTGCGTGTATTTCGCCATGGGGGTGTGCACGCTGATTCAGACCAGCCCGTTCGGTTCCGGGCTGCCGATCGTGCAGGGCTCGAGTTTCAGCTTCATCCCGCCGATCATGACGATCGTCGGCGTCTATTCGGCGCAGGGCACGAACGTGATTCTGCAGTACATCGGCGGGGCGCTGATCTCCGGGGGCGTGTGTCTGGTGCTGCTGGGACAGTTCGGGCTGATCGGCAGGATCCGCCGCTTCGTCGGCCCGATCACGGTGGGCACGACGATCATGGCGATCGGCTTCTCGCTGGCGGGCACGGCGATCAGCGGCAATGCCGCCGGGTACTGGCCGGCTTCGCTGACGGTGGTGGTGCTGATTTTCCTGTTCGGTCTGGGCGTGAAGGGGCGTTACGTCAACATCTTCTCGGTCCTTCTGAGCGTGGTCATCGTCTGGGGAGCGTGCTTCGCGCTGAGCCGCGCCGGCGTGTTCCAGCCGGGGCATCCCGTTTATATCGGTCTTGACAACGTGAACGCGGCCAAGTGGTTCCAGTTCACCGGCTTCATGCCCTGGGGCATGCCGAAGTTCAGCACGGTGGCGTTCGGCGCGATCCTGGCGGGGTTCTTCTCGGTCATTCTCGAAAGCATCGGCGACTACTTCAACGTCTGCAACGCGGCCGGGCTGCCCGATCCGACGGAGCAGCAGATCAGCCGGGGCATCCGCGCCGAGGGGCTGGGCTGCATCTTCGGCGGCCTGACGGGCGCGGTGGCCTGCACGAGCTATACCGAGAACATCGGCCTGATCGGCCTGACGGGCGTGGCTTCGCGCTGGGTGGTGCGCGTCGGCGCGATCCTGCTGATCGGCATGAGCATGATCGGCAAGTTCGGCGCGCTGGTAGCCACGCTGCCCGCGCCGATCATCGGCGGCTGCTACATCGCCCTGTTCGGCACCATCGGCGCGCTCGGCATCCAGGCGCTGACCCGCGCCGACATGCAGAAGCAGCGCAACGTGATGATCGTCGGCTTCTCTTTCCTGATGGCGCTGGGGCTGCCGGGCTGGGTGGAGGCGCAGAAGGATCTGTTCTTCGGCTGGGGCATTCCCGGACAGATCCTCTGGGCGATCGGCAAGACGTCGATGGCGGTGGCGGGCGTTTCGGCCTGCCTGCTGGACAATCTGATCCCCGGCACGCGCGAGGAGCGCGGCTTCAGGGACTGAGCCTGATTTTCAATGAGAACGCGCCGTTGAAAATGCCGCGCTCCTCGCGCGGTTTCATGCAGTTTTCGACGCGCTTTCGGCGCTCCGAAAAGGGCGAAGAATTTTTTGCCCTTTTTAACGAAAAGAGTACGAATTTTATAAAATGCGGAACGGGAAAAACTTTGCCGTTTTCCCCGCCCCGCATTTTTCGTGCTCGTCGTCCAAAGAAAACGGGAGGAAGAACGTCGCGGTCTGCAGCGTCTTTCCTCCCGTTTTCTCACCTTGCCAGCAATCGCGCCGACGAGGCGTATTCGCGCGCGAACGCGGCGAAATCCATATCGAGCCCGCGGATCTTGCGCAGGATGCGCGCGAAGAGCTGGACGCAATAGCGGCAGTCGGCCAACGCGCGGTGGTGCCCGCCGGCGTCGAAGTCGAAGAAGCGGCTCAGGCTTTCCAGGCTGTAGCTGTTCAGCCCGGGAAAGGCCTGCCGGCTCAGCCTGAGCGTGTCGAAGACGGCGGGGCTGTCCCATTGGAGGCGCTGACGCCGCACGACGGGGTTGAGAAAGCTCATGTCGAACGGCGCGTTGTGCAGCACCAGCGGCGACGGCCCCACGAAGTTTACGAGCGCGGCGACGGCGTCGGCGGCGCGGGGCTGGCCGCGGACCATGGCGTCGTCGATGCCGTGGATGGCGGAGACGTCGCGCGGGATGGGACGCCCGGGATCGACCAGCATTTGGAAAGGCCGCTGCGAACCGTCGGGGAAGATTTTCAGCGCGGCGATCTCGACGATGCCGCAAAAGGCGGGACTCAATCCGGTGGTTTCGATGTCGAGGGCGGTGAAGCCCGTTTCGGCGATGGAGAGAGGCATGACGCGCCTCCTTTCTGTTCGTTGCCTGGGCGGCCCGAGGAGAGCCGTCCAGCGTGAAAAAGTCTAGTGCAAAAGCGCGCGCTCTGTCAAGAGCCCGCGACAGAGATCGAAAAAGCGAAGGTCCGGGGAATGGATTTTCCATCCGGAACCTTCGCTTTTTTGAAAATCTATGCCGCCGGCTTTCAGGGACGTTCCGGCGACGGCTTGCGCCGCGCGGCGGCGCTTTGTTTGAGCGCCGGCGTCAGGGCGGCGGTGGGGCAGGCGCGAATGCAGCGGCCGCAACGGATGCATTCGTCCCCGTTGGTGCCCTGCGGCAGTTTCAGCGTCATTGGGCAGGACACGGCGCAGCGCCCGCAGGCGACGCATTTCTGCTCGTCGAAGCCGTAGCGGAGCAGGGCAATGCGGTTGAAGAAACCATAAAAGGCGCCCAGGGGGCACAGATACTTGCAGAAAGGGCGGAACGACTTCACCGACAGGACGATCAGCGCGATCAGCAGCGCGCTTTTCCACGTGAACAGCCATCCGGCCGCGCCGCGCAGATTTTCGTTCAGGCTCAGCAGCGTCCAGCCGCCCATCAGCGTACCCGAAGGACAGATGTACTTGCAGAACCACGGATAGCTGACGCCGATCAGATCGTCGCGCACGAACAGCGGCAGGATGACGACGAACAGCGCCAGCACGGCGTATTTCAGCCGCCGCAGGGCGCGGTCGCCGGGCAGGTTCAGACGCTTGCGCCCGAGCGGGATCTTGTAAAGCAGGTCCTGAACCAGCCCGAACGGGCAGAGCCAGCCGCACACGAAGCGCCCCAGCAGCGCCCCGAACGCGAACAGAAAGCCCACGACGTACAGCGGCAGCCGCGGTTCGAATCCTGTCAGCATGGCCTGGAAGGAGCCGACCGGGCAGGCTCCCAGCGCGCCGGGACAGGAATAGCAGTTCAGCCCCGGGACGCAGACATTTTTCAACGGCCCCGCGTAGATCTTCCCTTTCAGGAAACCGGCCAGGTAGCCGTTGGTGAGGGCCGTCCACAGCAGCTGGACGGTCTGGCGCAGCCGGCCGCGCTCTTTTCGCGTCTTAGCCAATGCCCACGCACTCCAGACAGATCTTGACGGCCTTCTGGAACACGGCGAAGTTCTCGCCGCGCCACAGCCCCGCGGCGATCAGGGCGGCGCCGGCGAGCAGGCACGTCCAGCCTGCGCCGTATCTTTTCATTATTTGGCCTTCGCCAGCATTTCGCGGATGATCTCCCGCCACTGCTCGGCGCTCCGTGCGCCCGTCACCTCGCCGACGATCTCGCCGCGCCCGTTCACGAAGAAGGTCTGTGGAATGGCGCTGAAGTCGCCGAGATACTGCGCCAGACCGTCGTCGAGCAGCAGGTGAAGGTAGTCGGCTCCGGTGCGCTTGATCAGCGTCTGCGCCTTTTTGATCTGCGCGTCGCTCTTGTTGCCGGTCATATCGAACCAGTCGTAGAGCAGGCCGACGATCTGCACGCCTTGGGGCGCCATTTCCTTCGCCAGCCGGCCGAGGTCGGGCATCTCCTGCAGACAGGGCGGGCAGAACGTGCCCCAGACGTTGAACATCGTCAGCGGCGCCTGACGGAAGATCGCCTCGTCGTGCGCCGCGCCTTCCAGATCCGCGGCTTTGAACGCGCCGATCTTTTTCGCCGCGGAAGCGGACGAAGCCATCATCGCCAGAACCGTTACGACAAGCAAAAACTTTTTCATCATTTCGTTTCAACCCTTTCCTTCGTAGAGCGCGCCCGGCATTCCGCCAGCAACGCTTCCTGTTCCATGTCGGCGCGGATGCCGAACCGCGTCAGCGCGAAATCGTAGCGCGTCGGGTCGCGCGGCGACAAGCGCGCAAAAGCCTGCGTGACTTCCTGCGCCGTTTTCAGGTCGGCCGCCCTGCGCCGCGTGAAGCGCAGCGACCGACACACCGCGTACATGTGCGTGTCAAGCGGCACGGTCAGCTCGGCGGGATCGAGCCCGTCCCAGCCGCCGGGATCCACTTCGTCGCGTCGGACGAGCCAGCGCAGCATCAGAAAATGCCGCTTGCAGGCGCTGCCGCGCTGCGGACGGCACAGCAGGCTGCTGGGGCGGCCGTTTTCCAGTGCGGCGATGAGGAAATCGAGCGCGCCCGTGAGCGAGCCGCATTCCCGCCGGGCCGAGATAAGGCAGCCGCCGAGGCTCCCCCAGCGGGAAACGACGCGCCTGGCGCCGTCCAGCAGCGCCGCAACGTCGGCTCCGTCGGTGAAGCGGTGCCGGAACGACGCGAACGTCTCGCGCCACCGCGTTTCGCCGCCTTGTTCCACGGCCGCTCGCGGCGACGGGGCGAGCGCGCCGAGCACGGTTTCGACGCTTTTGAGGATCGTCGCCACGCGCCCGTAGGCCAGCGACGAGGCGACGAGCGCCGCGATCTCGCGGTCTTCGGGCGCTTCGTAGCGGTAGAGGAACTGCAGCGGGTCGGGCGAGACCAGTTCGCGCCGGTTGCAGCGTTCGTACAGTTCCTCAAGGTATAGCGCCAGTCTCTTGTGCCGCGGCGTCATGACGTCATCTCCTCACAATTCCCGAGTCATTATATCATAATTCCGTCGGCCGAAAAAAAACGCGCGTCCCCGTGCCGCCGTTTCGAGTATAAGGGAGCCGCGGTTTTCGTTCCGTGACAAAGTTACAGAAGAAAAAACGTCAGTTGAACAGATAGCGGCCGCACGTGAGGCAGTGTTTCTTGCGGTCGCCGAAGGCGCAGTTCTGGCACAGTACGGCGGGGGTACCGCGGCCGAACGTGTAGGCGCCGCATTTGACGCAGTATTTCCAGCGCTCGCCGAAGCCGCAATTCTCGCACAGCCGCGCCGGGATGCCCTTGTCGAACGTGTAGGCCCCGCACTTGATGCAGTACTTGCGCCGGTCGCCGAAAGCGCAGTTGGAGCAGAGCTGGGCGATGGAGCTGCGGGCCTGGGCGGCGGACGCCGCGAGCGCGAGCAGAAGGAGACACGTCACGATCTTTTTGCGCATGGTCCGATCCTTCCTTTCCCTTACAGTCCAAGGACGCCGCCGACTTCGGCGCGGCGGGCGTCGAGCTTGGCGCCCGCGCTCGTCTCGTCCGTGTCTTTGATGGAATAGTAGATTTTGATCTTCGGCTCGGTGCCGGAAGGGCGCACGGCGAACCACGAACCGTCGGCGCAGAGGAACTTCATCACGTTTTCGCGCGGCAGGCCGTCCAGCCCCTGCGCGTAGTCAAGCGTCTGCGAAACCCCCTCGAAGCGCGCGCCGCCGCGCAGGCGTGCCATCATCGCGGCGATGCGTTCGGCGCCGTCTTTGCCCTTGAGCGTGTGCGAGTCTTGGGCGTCGAGGTAATAGCCGAAGCGCGCGTAGAGACCGTTCAGCTCGTCGATCAGCGTGCGCCCTTTGCTCTTGGCCGCGGCCGCCATCTCGCAGATCAGCATGGCCGCGACGACGGCGTCCTTGTCCTGCGCGTGCGTGCCGGCCAGATAACCGTAGCTTTCCTCGTAGCCGAACAGGAACTCGCGCTCGCCGCTGCGCGCGAACTCGGTGATCTTCTCGCCGATGTACTTGAAGCCCGTCAGCGTGCGCAGCACGGTCACGCCGCGGCTCTGCGCCACGCGGGCTCCCAGCTCGCCGGTGACGATCGTGGTGATCATCGTCGATTTGGGCGTGAGGGCACGGTGCGAGAGGACGAAGTCGGTCAGCAGCGCGCCGATCTGGTTGCCCGAAAGCAGCCGGAATTCGTCGCCCGCGGCGACGGCGCAGCCGATGCGGTCGCAGTCCGGATCGGTGCCGATGACGACGTCGGCGCCGATGCGGCGGGCCAGCTCGATGCCGAGCGAAAGCGTGCTGCGCTCCTCAGGATTGGGCGTCGTGACGGTGGGAAAATCGCCGTCGGGCAGCTCCTGTTCGGCGACGACGTGCACGTCGTCGAAGCCGCAGCGCTTCAGGACGGCGCGTACCGGCAGGTTGCCCGAGCCGTGCAGCGGCGTGTAGACTACTTTCAGCGCGCCTGCGTTCCGCTGCGGCACCGACTGACACTGGACGGCGTCGAGAAAGGCCTCGACGGTCTCCTGACCGATCCAGGCGATCGGCTTCTCGTCGCCGGAAGGGATCTGCGACAGGTCGGCGGCCTCCACGTATTCCGTCAGTTTTGCGGCGGGCGCGGGACAGAGCTGGCAGCCGTGCTCGTCGTAAACTTTGTAGCCGTTGTATTCCTTCGGATTGTGGCTGGCGGTGATGACCACGCCGGCCGCGGCCTTGTGGTGCTTGACGGCGAACGACAGCGCGGGCACCGGTTCGAGCTGCCGGAAAATCTTCGCCGGCACGCCGCAGGCGGAAAGCACGCGCGCCGTTTCCAGCGCGAATTCGGGCGAGCTGTTGCGCGAATCGTAGGCGATCACGACGCCGCGCTGCCAGTCCGCGATTTCCGCCTTGAGATAGCGCGCCAGCCCCAGCGTGGCCTTGCCGACGGTGTAGCGGTTGAGGCGGTTCGTGCCAGCGCCCATGAGGCCGCGCATGCCGGCGGTGCCGAATTCGAGGTCGCGGTAGAAGCGGTCTTCGATCTCCTTCTCGTCGCTCAGCGCCGCCAGTTCGCGCCGCGACGCCTCGTCGAGCCATGAAGCGCCAAGCCATTGTTCGTACCGTTCGCGATAAGTCATGGTCAGTCCTCCGTCGGTTTAAGATTTTGCAACGGCGGCATATGGTTCACATGGAACATGTGCCTTCGCCGCGCCCAAAAGAGATTCATGTTTTCCACTTGATTTTAATTGAACGGCGTCGGCCCTGCAAGATGAGGAAAACCGCAAATTTGAAACGGCGCGATACAAAACAGCCCGCGCGAATAAATTCGAGCGGGCTGGAAATTTACGCTGATTCAACGGCACACGTCCAGAGCCAGTCCGGCCAGCGCGGCGACGCCGTAGATAAAGGCGCTTTCGTCGACTTTGAAACAGGACGAATGGAGCGGCGCGTTGTCCTTGTCCTTGAAGCCGACGCCGAGGCGAAACATGACGCCGGGAACTCGTTCGGTGAAGAAGGCGAAATCCTCGCCGCCCATGGAGCAGTTCTCGAAGGCGACGATGCGGTCTTTGCCGACGACGCGTTCTGCCACGGAGACGAGCCGGTCGAACATGCCGTCGTCGTTGACCAGCACCGGCGTGCCTTCGCGGATCTCCACCCCGGCGCAGGCGCGCAGCGCTTCGGCCGTCAATCTGGCGACGCGCGGGATGGCTTCGAACAGGTGCTCCCGCACCCGAGAGCGGACCGTGCGGATCGTTCCCGTCATCTTCACGTCGGGGGCGATGATGTTGCTCCTGACGCCGCCGTGGATCGTGCCGATTGTGACCACCGCCGAGTCCTGCGGCGCCACCTCGCGGCTGACCAGCTGCTGCAGGGCCGTGATCACCTGGGCGCCGACGGCGATCGGGTCGATGCACAGTTCCGGATAGGCGCCGTGTCCCTGCCGGCCGATGACGTTCAGCGAGAAACTGTCGGACGAGGCGTTGAACGCGCCGCGGCGCACGCCCAGCGTTCCGGCGGGAATGCCTGGAAAAACGTGCAGCGCCGCTATGCAGGCGGGCGGATCCTTCTCGTCCAGCTCCCCTGCGGCGATCATTTCCCTGGCGCCCCGGCCGGTTTCTTCGGCGGGCTGGAAGAAAAATTTCACCGTGCCGTGGATCTGCCTGCGCACGCCGCACAGCGCCTTGGCCGCGCCCAGCAACACCGCCGTGTGAACGTCGTGGCCGCAGGCGTGCATCACGTTTTCGCTTTGCGATTTGAACTCCACGTCGGTCAGCTCCGGCACAGGCAAAGCGTCCATGTCGGCGCGCAGGGCGAAGACCGGACCGGACTGAACGCCCCTGACCAGCGCCACGACCCCCGTTTTGCCGACGCGGCGCACCTCGTCAGCGCCCATTTCGCGCAGCGTCCTTTGTACGAACGCCGACGTTTCCACCTCCTGACCGCTCAGCTCCGGATGGGCGTGAAGATGATGACGCCACGCCGTCACGTCGCCGACGACCGACGAAGCCAGTTTTAAAAGCTCCATTGTCTATGCCTCCCTGTCGTGCAGCATGCCATGGAAAAGCGGAAAAACATCTTTGCCGGGACGTTTTTCCGCTTTCATTCGATCGTGTTTTACCAGCCGAAGATCTGCATCAGCGTGACCGTAATGCTGCCCATGAGGAGCTGGACAAGCAGCATGGGCAGGAACCAGCGCACGTACTTGCCGTAGGCGATCCCCGCCAGGCCGAGGACGCCCATGAGCACGCCCGAAGTGGGGATGAAACAGTTCGTGAAACCGTCGCCGAACTGGAACGCCTGCACGGCCACCTGGCGGCTGATGTCGCTCAGATCGGCCACGGGCACCATGATCGGCATGACGGTGACCGCCTGGCCGGAGCCGGAGGGAATGAAGAAGTTGATGATCACGTTGGCCAGGAACATCAGGTTGGCTCCCACGACGGCGCTGACTTTGCCGATGGGCATGGACAGGTAGTAGACGATGGTGTGGATAATCTTGCCGTCCGTCATCACCACGGAAATGGCGCGGGCGAAAACGATCACGAAGGCCGCGTACGTCAGACCGGACATGCCCTTGGTAAAGGCTTTGAACGTCTGGTTCAGCCCCAGCCCGCCGACGAAGCCGGAAGTCAGCCCCATGATCAGGAAAACGGTGGAGTAATGGGAGATGCCCCACTTCCAGTTCAGCGAGCCGTAGATGATGAAGCCGAAACTGAGCACCACGATCAGCGCGCAGACCGACTGCTGCCAGGTCATCTTCGCGTTCGCCGCGAGAGCGCCGACGTCTTCCGCTTCCGCCGGCGCGTTCGGATCGTAGACAAGGCTCTTCGTGGGATCTTTTTTGATGCGCCTGATGTAGATCAGCACAAAGGCGATCGTCAGCGCGATGTTGAGGATGTGCAGCACCACGCGGATGTTGAACCCCGAGGTGATGGGCAGGCCGGCGATCTCGTTGGCGATGCCGACGGTGAACATGTTGGCCCAGCCCACGTTGAACCCGGCGTAGGAGCCCAGGTACATCATGGCGAAGCCGACCACGGCGTCGTAGCCGAGGCTTTTGGCCAGCAGCACGCCGACGGGGATCAGGGCGATGACGGGATTGGCGAAAACCCCCACGGCGCCGCCGATCGACATGACGATCATGATGACGATCACGGCCCAGATCTCCTTGCCCTTCAGCATGCCGACGATGCGTCCCATGCCGGCGCGGATCGTGCCGGTCTGTTCGATCACTTCGACGGCGCCGCCGATGAAGAATACCATCGACATCATCACGGCCGACTGGATCATGCCCTTGGTGACGGCGTTGAAAATATCCCACGGCCCTTGGGGATTGCTTGCCACCTGATGATAGGAATTGGCGATGACGCGCTTGGTCTGCGGATCGACGTCGTACACGCCGGCGGGGATGATCCACGTCAGCGCCGCCATCACGGCCGTGAGGATAAACATCAGCGCGAACGTGTGAGGAAGCTTGAGCGCTTTGTTCTGGACTGCCATTGTGATCCCTCCTGAAAATGATATAAGTCCAAAGGGTTATTTCGGTAAATTACCATAACCGCCTGAGTTGGGCAAGTGCAAGAAGAATAAATAAGTTTAATTTTCTGAAAAAACGGAGGGTACGGCCTTCCCTGATGCCATCGTCGGGAACGCGCCATTTTCGATGTGCGCTCGGAAAGAAACAGTCTGCGAGAAAACGCGGATCGCTGGCATCGGCCCGGTCGGCCTGATGGCCGTGGCCGGCACCAAGATGCGCGGCGCTTCGCGGATCATCGCCGTCGGCACACGCCCCGTCTGCGTCGAAGCCGCCAAAAAATACGGAGCCACCGATTTCATCAGCTACAAGAAAGGCCCGAT
>ERZ856578.3458-NODE-3458-length-23598-cov-4.778538_pt1 | contig 23598 bp, 16 predicted proteins | sample MGYA00514384_ERZ856578 | MGnify/ENA primary metagenome ERZ856578 (study PRJEB29103, sample SAMN06111958) | human gut metagenome | biome: human gut; feature: ankylosing spondylitis patient; material: healthy_person | host: Homo sapiens | place: China:Hangzhou... | reverse complement strand
GATCCCGTTCGACTTGCATGTGTTAAGCACGCCGCCAGCGTTCATCCTGAGCCAGAATCGAACCCTCCACAAAAAAACTTTGCAGAAAGCCAACATGTGACTCTCAAAAACAAGAAAATTGACGATCGCCTTATAAGGAAAGGCGCATCGCACGAAAACCTCACCGTCCTTCAAGGCCTCCCGGCCACTCGCGAACGAGCGGACGATGAACTGGCAATCATTGACTATAAAGAAGTAGTACAAATACGCTCTTGAGTTCTCAAACCACCACCACTCACCCGCCTCGAGGCACCCCAGCCGGGGAACCACTCGCCGAGCGGCAGCGAAGAGTCAATTTACACGAACCCCGGCAATCACGCAAATCGACCCTTCCAAAGATACCCTAAAACCGTTGCAAATAAACACATCCCTCGGCGTGTCCCGATTCCGTCCATCTGAATCGTCTTTCTCCTTTTCCACAGAAACCAGCTCATCCTTTCGGAAAACATGTTCGTCGTATGAGTCGCCTTATCAGGAATTGACGGAACGATACGTTGAGGGGATTCTGTTATCCTGTGGGGCGCAGCGGAGCAAAATGGCCTGCCAAGACGGGATGGTCCCTTTCATGAACAGGCTTTTGACTCAAAATAGAAGACGGATCGAATATTCCGCAGTGATACCGTGAAGGGAGGGAACGGCATGGAGGCGCAGCTTATGAGGCTACAGGACCTGAGACTCAAAGAAGGGATGTCTCTAGAACAGCTGGCCGAGCTCTCCGGCGTGGATCATGATCGTCTCGTCATGTTCGAAAACAATCCGGAAACCATACGCAATATGCATTTGGACACCGCTCGCCAAATTGCCAAAGCATTGCACTGCAACGTGTTGGAGCTCCATCCCGACGAAGGTTGGAGAGGCGGAATCCACTGCGCTGAATCCGGGCTAAGAGACATTCGTCGGACTCGCGGCTATACGCAAAACGAGTTGTCAGAGATGACAGGGATTCCCCAGCCGAACATCTCTTGGTTTGAGACAGGCTATCGCTCGACCTCAGGCATGCGGTTGGATACAGCCAGGCGTCTGTCGGAAGCGCTTCGATGCGATCCGACAGATTTCCTAAAAGAAGCGTATAGCCGATATGAAAATAAATGTTGTATCTGATTTAGATAAAACACTTAAATTTCATCGGACGCCATACTTCAACAAACGAATACATCCCGCACACCTCCCATCTCACCAAAAAGATTAGGCAAGAAAGAAGCCCATCAATCATTGACTTCACAAACCTTTCCCTTCCAGAAAGCTGGATAACGTCCGAGATTTTGCGCACTTTCGGACGTTATCTGGCGCGGAGGACGCATTTGCGCAGTTCGGAAGCGATGAGCACGATCATGGCAAGGCCGAGGCATTCGACCCATGCGCCGACGCTGAGCGGTACCGTACCGAAAGCGGTGTTGAGGAACGGAATGTAAATCACCGCCAGCTGCAATACCATGCTCAGCGCGATCGCGCCCCATAGCCACTTGTTGGAGAACAGTCCGACGAACGCTGACTGCAAGTGCGAGCGCGAGGCAAGCGCGTTCAGCATTTGCGCGAACACGAGAATCGTGAAGCCCATGGTGCGTGCTTCCGTCATTTGTGCGTCGTGACCGATCGCATCGACGGAACGGTCGGTGAACAGACCGCCGGCCAAGTGCATGTCCATGCCGATCAGGGTGACGGCCGCCATAATCACACCGATGAAAATGATGTCGCCCCACATTTCGGCGTCAATCACGCGATCGGTGAGTTTGCGCGGCTTGCGCGCCATCACATCGTCGGTGGACGGGTCGACGCCCATGGCGAGCGCGGGTGCCGCGTCGGTGAGCAGGTTGATCCACAGCAGCTGCGTGGCAAGCAGCGGCACGGTCACGCCTTGGCTGCCGGGCTGGGTGATGCCGAGGAATCCGGCGAGCATCACCCCGCCAAACACGGTGAACACTTCGCCCACATTGGAGCTCAGCAGGTAGCGCAGGAACTTGCGGATGTTGTCGAAAATGCCGCGTCCTTCACGCACGGCTGCGACGATGGTGCTGAAGTTGTCGTCGGCGAGGATCATTTTCGCGCTCTGCTTGGTCACTTCAGTGCCGGTAATGCCCATGGCGACGCCAATATCGGCGGTTTTGACTGCGGGAGCGTCGTTCACGCCGTCACCGGTCATGGCCACGATATTGCCTTGCCGTTGCAAGGATTCAACGATCTTCAACTTGTGTTCCGGCGCGACTCGCGCGTAGACGGACACTCCGCTGGTCACCTTGTCGAATGCCGCTTCGTCGGGCAGTTCGTCGAGTTGGCTGCCGGTCATGGCCGTGCCGCCCTTGTCGATAATGCCCAGATCGGTGGCGATGCGCGCCGCAGTCAGCGGGTGATCGCCGGTAATCATTACCGTACGAATGCCGGCGCGATGCGCTTCGGCAACCGAATCACGCACTTCCGTGCGCGGCGGATCGATGATGCCGACCATGCCGACCCAAATCAAATCGTTCTCAAGCACATCGCTTTGTTCCGCAATATCGGCAACATGACCTGCGGAATTCAGCATGATTCCCGGCACTTGCGCAAGAGAAGCGGTACCGAGCGGACGATAAGCCTGTCCCAGCGTGCGGTATGCATCGGAAGAAAGCTGTTCGACAGTCGCAAGAATCTGCTGGCGATCGCCTTCCGTAAGTGGACGTACCGCACCGCCGACAGCAATCCTGCTGCAATATCCAAGAAGCACATCGGGGGCGCCCTTGGAGAAGACGGTCAGACGGCCGGCGTCAGCGTTGTCTTGTGCCACGATGGACATGCGCTTACGTTCGGAAGTAAACGGGATTTCGCCGACACGCTCGTAGTTGGCGTACTTGCGATCCGCCTTCACTTTTCGTGCTGCGACGATGAGTGAGACTTCGGTCGGATCGCCGACCGCCTCCCACGTCACGTTTTCTATATTTCCGGTATTTCCAGCCGTAGCAGGAGCAGCGGATTCGCGCAATTCGCCGTCGTTCGCCAACGCGCCCACGGCAAGGGTCGCAACGGCTTCCGATTCGATGATCTTACGGATTTCCGCATGTTCCATGATCTGCGGATCGACCACCATACGGCCTTCCGGCGCATAGCCGGTGCCAGTAAGCTGCACTTCGCCGCTCGGCGTGACCACGCGCTCCACGGTCATCTCATTGCGGGTGAGCGTGCCGGTCTTATCGGAGCAGATCACCGACGCGGATCCAAGCGTTTCCACCGAATGCAGCTTCTTGACGATCGCATTGTGCATGGCCATGCGCTGCACGCCGAGCGCGAGCACTACCGTAAGAATCGCAGCCAAACCTTCCGGCACGGCCGCGACCGCCAGCGAGACGGCCAACAGTAGCGAATCGATCACATCGTGAACGTCTTGGAAGCCTTCGGTAAGCGCGAGCGCGACCAGCACCACGACCGCGATGATGCATACCGCGCTGCCGAGGATTTTGGAAACGTAGTTCATTTCCTTTTGCAGCGGGGTTTCGTCATCTTCCGTGGCTTGCAGCAGATCCGCGATTTTGCCGACCTGCGTGCCCATGCCGGTGCTGGTTACGATGGCACGGCCGGTGCCTTGCGTTACGGACGTGCCGTTGAACACCATGTTGGCGCGGTCGCCGAGGGCTTTCGCCTGTGCGAGGGTATCGGTCTTTTTGCCGACGGGCACGCTTTCGCCGGTGAGGCTGGCTTCGGCGACGCGCAGGCTGGCGGCCGTGAAGAGACGCCCGTCCGCAGAAACGGAGTCGCCTTCACCGAGCACGATGATGTCGCCCGGCACCACGTCAACCGTGTTGATGCGTTCGATTTTGCCGTCACGCAGCACGTTGGTCTGCGGCGCGGTCATGCTGGAGAGCGCTTCGACGGCCGCTTCCGCCTTCGATTCCTGAATGTAGCCGAGTACTGCGTTGACGATGAGGATCAGCACGATGACGATGGCGTCGAACGGCAATGCTTCGCCGCCTTCCGCACCCGGTACGGCGTTGGCGCGTTCGATGAACCATGCGACGAGCGAAATGCCGGTTGCGGCCAACAGCAGGTAGACGAGGGGGTCTTTGAATTGTTCGAGGAATTTCTTCCATTTCGGCACCGGCGGTGCGGACGCGAGTTCGTTCGGTCCGTACTTGTCGAGACGCCGCTTGGCTTCCGCTTGGCTCAGGCCGGTATTCAAGTCGACGCCAAACGATTGCGCTACGGTTTGCGCATCGGCGAGCGACGGATCGACCTCCGTTTGCGTCGCGATATTTTTCGCTTGTTCGAAATTTCCCGAACTGGTATCGCGGAATTGGGTGGATTGATCTTCCTTGCGATCAACCATGATGATCTCCTTGGGAGCGCCGCGGAGTAGTCAGCCCTCCCCTGCCGTTGCGATAGTGCGAAAACTGCGGAAAATTGCGATTTTCACAGATTCCGTCTGACAGGGCAATGCTGCGCGGTTGCGGACACCGGACGTGCGCCATCGGTGCATTCCTGCCATTATTACACACCGTGACCATTTTGCAAGAGCGCAACGCACCGTCTTTTGTCAAGATTTCACAAAATCGTGAAACATAATCTGCAATCTTATTTCGACCGCGCATTCGATCACACGGCAACACCGACGGCAATGTCGCTACCATCTTTGGCGGAAGTGTGATATGTTATCGGATATTAGTAAACAAAATTACTTACGCTATGATTCGTAGCGTACATTGGCAACGTCGCAATGGATAGGGGTAGTTATCATGGCAGCTCAAGAAGCCGCGCAATCACAGCAAACGCAAGGGGTTCCGGAATCGCGCATCCTGCAGGCGCGGCAGGCGAACGCAAGCTGGCTCACCGATCCGACCGTATTCGCGGTGAATCGCAAGCCCGCGCACTCCAATCATCGGTATTTCCTGGGCGGAGCCACCGAACCGAAGCAGAATCTCGACGGCGAATGGAAAGTAAACGTCACTCAGGCCGCATCCATCGACGTGGAAAACGCGCCGTTCGCCGCAGCTGACTTCAACGATGCCGGTTTCGGCGCGATCAACGTGCCCGAACACCTGCAGATGGCCGGCTATTTGAAGAACAAATATGTGAATGTGCAGTATCCATGGGATGGCCATGAGGATCCGCAGGAGCCGAACGTTCCCGGAAACAATCATGTGGCGATCTACCGCCGTTCCTTCACGCTTGACCGTCCGCTCGCCGCGACGCTGGAAAATGGCGGCACCGTCAGCATCACGTTCCACGGCATGGCCACCGCGATCTACGTGTGGGTCAACGGCACGTTCGTCGGCTATGGCGAGGATGGTTTCACCCCGAACGAATTCGACATCACCGAAGCGTTGAACGTTGACGGCGACAACGTGCTCACCGTCGCCTGCTACGAATACGCGAGCGCCTCTTGGCTGGAAGATCAGGATTTCTGGCGTTTGCACGGCCTGTTCCGTTCCGTGGAGCTCGCCGCACAGCCTCGCGTGCATGTCGAAACCGTGCAGATCGAAGCCGACTACAATCCCTCCATGGCCGCCGGAACGCTGAATGCAACCCTGCAGTTGCGCAATGCAAACGACGCGGCCACCGTCAAGGCGAAACTGCGTGACGCAAACGGCACTGTGGTGTGGGAATCCACGCAATGCGCCAACGAAACCATCACCCTCAATTCCGGCGCGCTGAAGAACATTGCGCCGTGGAGCGCCGAAGAGCCAACCCTGTATGAGCTGACGGTGCTTGTCGTCGGCCATGACGGCCCGCTGGTCGAAAAGGTCGTGCAGCGCGTCGGCTTCCGCACATTCCGTATCGAAGACGGCATCATGAAGCTCAACGGCAAGCGCGTGGTCTTCAAGGGCGCCGACCGCCACGAATTCGACGCGAAGCGCGGCCGCGCCATCACCAGGCAAGACATGATCGACGACATCATGTTCTGCAAGAGGCACAACATCAACGCCATCCGCACCTCGCACTACCCCAACCAGGAATACTGGTACGACCTGTGCGACGAATACGGCATCTACCTGATCGACGAGACCAATATGGAAACGCACGGCAGCTGGGTTGCGAACAACATCGAAACCCCCGAAACTGCGGTGCCGGGCAGCAAGCCGCAGTGGGAGGGCGCGTGCGTGGACCGTATCAACAGCATGATGCGCCGCGATTACAACCATCCGAGCGTGCTCATCTGGTCGCTCGGCAACGAGTCGTTCGCCGGCGAAGTGTTCCGCGCGATGCACGCCCACGCGCATGCGATCGACCCGAACCGTCCGGTGCATTACGAGGGTTCCGTGCATGATCGCGCGTTTGACGATGTGACCGACATCGAAAGCCGCATGTACGCGCATGCCGACGAAATCGAGGAATATCTCAAGTCCAACCCGAAGAAGCCGTATATTTCCTGCGAATACATGCACGCCATGGGCAATTCCGTCGGAAATATGGACGAATATGTTGCGCTGGAACGTTACCCGCAGTATCAGGGCGGATTTATTTGGGATTTCATCGATCAGGCGATTCTCGACGGCAACGGCCGCATGTGCTACGGCGGTGATTTCGGCGACCGCCCGAGCGACTACGAGTTCTCTGGTGACGGCCTGCTGTTCGCCGACCGTACGCCGTCGCCGAAGGCGCAGGACGTCAAGCAGCTGTATGCGAATGTGCACATTGCCGTCGATGCTTCCGGCATCACGATCATCAACGACAATCTGTTTGTTTCGACGGCTGATTCCACGTTTGTGTTGCGTATTTTGGCTGATGGCAAGCCGGTTTGGTCTTCTTCGCGCCGCTTCGATGTTGCTGCAGGAGCAAGTGAACATGTTGAGATCGATTGGCCAGTTGACGATTACCGTGCAAGTGCGCAGGAGCTGGTTTTGGAGGCGTCCCAGCAGTTGACTTCCGCTTGCGATTGGGCTCCGGCTGGGTATGAGCTTTCGTTCGGCCAGTGCGTGGTTGCGGGTGGCAAGAACGTCTCTGCGGGCGATGCAGTTAACACCACTTCCGATGGAGCGATCACCTTGGGCCGCTGGAATATCGGCGCACGCAGTGCGGGCCGTGAAGCCCTGTTCTCCCTTGCACAGGGTGGCATGGTGTCGTACAAGCTTGGCGAGCGCGAATTCGTGTTGCGCAAGCCGCTGATCACCACGTTCCGTGCGCTGACCGACAATGATCGCGGCGCGGGCCATGCGTTCGAGCGTGCGCAGTGGGCGGTTGCCGGAAAGTATGCGCGTTGCGTTGATACGAAGGTTGAGCCGCTCGGCGAAACCGCAGTTTCCGTCACTTACACGTATGAGCTTGCGATTGCGCAGCGCACGAAGGTCACCATTCGTTACGTTGCCGATGTGCTTGGCCACGTCGATCTGCATGTTGCGTATCCGGGTGAAAAGGACGGCGATCTGCCGACGATTCCGGCGTTCGGCATTGAATGGATGCTGCCGGTCGAGTATTCGAATCTGCGATTCTATGGCGTCGGCCCGGAGGAAACGTATGCCGACCGCAAGCATGCGAAGCTGGGCATTTGGGATACGAACGCCTTCCGCGATCGCGCGCCGTATCTGCTGCCGCAGGAAACCGGCAACCATGAGGACGTGCGTTGGGCTGAGATTACGGACGATTCTGGTCATGGCTTGCGCGTGAGCCAGACTGCGAATACTGAAACCGGCGTTACGAAGCCGTTTGCGATGAGCCTGCTGCCGTATTCGAGCACGATGCTTGAGGAGGCGCTGCATCAGGACGAGCTGCCGGAGCCGAAGCACATGTTCCTGCGCGTGCTCGCCGCTCAGATGGGTGTCGGCGGCGACGATTCCTGGATGAGCCCGGTGCACGAGCAGTATCAGCTGCCCGCCGACCAGCCGCTCAACCTCGACGTAGCCCTCGACCTGTTCTAGTTTCAAGGATTCAGTCGATTCCTACGTGCGAAATGCCTCCCGATTCTTGATTTCAAGGATCGGGAGGCATTCGTTGTGCCGCAAGTTGACTTTCGACCTCACGATTCGCAGTTCTGTCTCACGATTTCGCAAGATCGTGCGACAATTCGGAAAAAAACATGCGATCAGACCATCAAAATGGACGATGAGGGGGATTTTGTTGATGGCTTAAATTAGACGGATTGCCTAGAATGAGGGCAGAACTTCCGAAACGTTCGAGCGCAGGCGGGCAAATTCGCGCGCGTCCAAGCGTCACGAAGCACGCTCTTCCAGGAAAGGGGCCATCATGAGCGACGCAATGAACAACCCGTATGCGAACAATCCGAATCAAAATGGCAGCAACGGACAGCAGCCGCAAGGCCAGCCGGAATACGGGGCATACGCACCAAACCAGCAATCGCAATCCCAGCAGCAGGGCGGCAATCCCAACAATTCGGGCAATCCGTATCAAAGCGAGCCTCAGACCCCATGCTACTTCGACGGTCCCAACGCCAACCCGAATCCCAACCAGAACGGCTTCTTCTACGCGAGCTACACCACCGGCCAGCCGTACGGCCAACCATACGGACAGCAGAACAGCCAATCCGACGCTGACAACGGCACCAACAATTGGCAGCCGATCAGCCCATTCAAGCTCGTGGAGGAATGGCTCCCGAAGAAGGCAAAGAACGCGATCCGCGGCACGTATGCGGTACTCGGCATCGCCGCCGTCATTCTCGGCCTGGCACTGCTGATCTGGCCCGGTGCCACACTGAAGGTCGCCGCAATCGCGCTCGGCGCATACTTCGTGGTTTCCGGTGTGGTCCGCATTGTGACCGCAATCGTGGAACTCGGGCTTCCGGGAGGATGGCGCGTGCTTGACATTCTGATCGGCCTGATGCTGTCTGTCGGCGGTGTGGTCATGTTGAAGAACGCGGCGCTTTCCGGAGCCACACTCGCCGTGCTCATCACCATGGTGGTCGGTCTCGGCTGGATGCTGGAAGGCGTGATGGCGCTCGTGGAATCGTGGCGCATGCCAAGCTCCGCATGGGCCGTAATCTACGCACTGCTGTCGATCGTCGCCGGCTTCATCGTGCTGTTCTCCCCCGTCAGCTCCACGACCTGGCTGATCCTGTTCGGCGGATGCGCGCTTGTGGCGATCGGCATCGTCGCGATCGTACGTGCGTTCACCTTCGGCAAGTCCAAGCGCAAGTAATTTTTCACGGCGCAAGAACAGGCCAACAGTCAATAGACAATCTCTCAGATAGTCTCAAGTCCGTCACTTAACGTGTCGGACTTTTTCTTTGCGTTTCCAAGGTTCGCCAACATTCTTCCGATGATTCAGGGGTTTATATAGGGTGTTGTCCGTTGGCAAAGGACATTGGTCGTGTCCGTTGACAACGGACTTTTCTCTGTTTTCAGAAGCCCAATTTTCCGTTGACTCACGGTTACCATGGATAGTGCAAGGAGGCATGACAATGACGCACGATTACATGAAATCCATGATTGGCTATTTGCTGAACCGCCGTGATTTCGTATCCGGACAAGAATTGTCCGAAGCGCTTGGCGTCTCCACAAAAACCATCAATCGCACCGTAAAACAAATTAACGAATCCACAGAAGAAAATCCGATTATCGAATCGCAGCGCGGTCATGGATATCGTTTGAATTTTCAAAATTATTTCAATCAGCAGGACCGCATGGACCATGCCAACGCCATGAACGGCATCTCCTCCGTGGAACGTCGCGACGAAATCATCAAGCGCCTGCTCATCACCTCACCCCACCAGTACCGCGTGGATGACACCGGGGCGAAAGTCGTGGTGCTGCTCACCGTCGGCGCCAACGGAGACGGATCCAACGAGCATCTTCGCCTGCTCTCGCCGCTCGCACGCAAGATGGCCAAGCAGGAGGTCACCGCCGCACTGCAGCAGGCACAGTCCGCAGACGACGACATCAAGATCGAAACCCAGGGCACCATCGGCATGGCATTCGGCGGCACGTCCCAGGACGCGCTGGTCACCGGTGAATTCAATTTCTGGCAGGCACTCGCCACCCTCGGCGGCAAAGCCCCCGGCATGCTTCCGGTGATCATCGCCACCGGTATCGCATTCTCCATCGCCGGTAAGCCGGGTATCGCTCCGGGCTTCATCTCCGGTCTCGGCGCGGATCTTACCCTGACCGAAGAGTTCCTCAATATCGGGCTCGACGAACCGTCCGTTTCCCCGACCAGCGTACTACCGCTGAGAGAGGAGATCCGCAAGCGCTAACGACTGCTGAATATTCCTGAAGACCGTAAGGTCTGATTTATCTCTGTTTCCCAAGGGCACCAAGCAACAGCCGGTGCCCTTTTCCTATGCCTATCGTTGTCCGTCTTTCATATGTTGATACTCTTTCTTCAAGATTAGCCGATGATTTTACAAAAGAAGTGACGATCGTCGCATGACATTGTCGATTTGCCCGACGTAAGATGAAGGCACAACAGAAGAACGAAGAAAAGAAAATAGACAACAAACACAGACTTACGGCAGCGGCCAGAGGAATAAACAAGAAAACAGATACGCGCCGCCAAGCCGAACGAAAGGAAACATCATGAAGAACAACACTTTCAACCAGGTCATCAACGCCAACCTCGCTTCCATCGATCCGGGCTTCGGCCAGTTCGCACTCGCCAAGGCTTCCTCCGACCTCTTCAAGAAGGTCCTCAACAAGTAAGACCGCTTCCTAGACGGGAGGCAAGGCGCAGGCGCCACAGCACCTCGCCCCTCTTCTTTCCAATCCTTAAATCACATAGCGGGAGGCCGCGGTTCCAAACGGAATCGCGGCCTCCCGCTTTTCACGTACGCCGGCTACCCCTCCTCAACAGCGAGATTGCGGGCGGCGGCGCGTTCGCGTGGGCCGCGCGTCACGTAGAAGCCGATTGCCACGATGACGAACATCACCGTGCAGCAGATCCACAGCACACGGCTGCCGAACGCGTTGAGAATCCAGCCTCCGACCAACGGCGAGAACGCGTTCGACAGCGACCACACCAGGTTGTATAACCCTTGGTAGGTGCCGCGCACATCCTTTGGCGCGATGTTCGCCACCGTTGTGGCGGCAATCGGGAACGTGCCCAGCTCGCCAAGCGTCCACAGCACGGTCGCGATTGCGAACGCCACCCACGAATTCGCGCCGATCTGGAACGCGTATCCGACCGCCGTGATGGACATGCCGAGCACCAGCACTCGGGTGTTGCTCATCCGCTGGAACAGACCGATCGCGGGAATCTGCAGCAGACACAGCAGGCCGCCGTTGATGGTCAGCAGACTGGAATATTCATCCGTGCCAAGGCCGATCTGCGTCATGGAAATCGGCAGGCCGCTGACGATCTGGTAATACGCCAGCGTGTACAGGAACATCAGCACCACCATCGACATCAGCGCGCCGTCGGCGCATGCGCGACGATAGCTGCGCCATACGGAGAACCGCTGCGGCCGCTGCGATTCGCCGGTTTGTTTCACAGCATGTTCCACGGCATTTCCCGCAGCTGATTCCGCGGCTTGCGACGCCCGCGCCGGCGCGACCTCGCCCCACGGGCGCTTGCCCAGCCCGACTTCCTTGAAGAACACGATCATCAAGATCGTGGCGAACACCAGCACCGCGGCTTCCGCGTAGAACATCAGCGCATAGGAGATCTTCACCAACTGGTTGGCGATGATCGGGCCGATCGCGAAGCCGAAATTCGCGGCCCACGTCTGCAGCGAATACGCGCGCTTCTGTTTGCGGAACGGCACCACGTCGGACACGTACGCCGCGACCGCGGGCGTCGGCATGGATGAGATGGCGCCGTAGGCCAGTAGCGCGATCGCCATGATCCACGGATTGCCGATGAACGCCAGCAGGACCAGCATCGCGGCGGAGCCGAGATTGCCGATGACGATCATCGCCGGGCGGCCGAAGCGGTCGGACAGCGCGCCGCCATACAGGCAGCCGAAGATGCCGCCGAAACCGTACATGGAGACGATGGTGCCGGCCACGCCCGCGCTGACATGCATGTCAGACACCAGATACATGGAAAGGAATGACGTGACGAAGCGGCCCATCCACAGGATAAGCAGCGTGACCCACAAGCCCCAGAACATGAGGGGCAATCCGAAAATCTCTTTGTTCTTCTCCATTCTTGCCATCATATCGAGCAATATCGAGCGGACGCGACGCCAGTAGCCTTTTCCCGGGGTGCTGGGAGAATGGACAACTATGGCAATGAAAAAAGGACCGACCAAGGGGTCGGGTGGAAAGCATCGTAACGCGCTGAGGGGCAAGGGACCGACCCCCAAGGCCGAAGATCGCGTATATCACAAGGCTTACAAGGAAAAGCAGGCTACCAATCGTCGTAAGATGGCTGATCCGCGACTGGCGGCACGCCGTCGCGCGGCAAAGTTCAGCTCAGAATCCGACGATCTCGTCATCGGTCGCAACGCCGTTCTCGAAGCGTTGCGCTGCGGCGTGCCCGCGAGCACGCTGTATGTGGCCGCACGCATCGAGCACGACGATCGCACGCGCGAAATCATTCGTCTCGCCGGTATTCACGGACTGAACCTCATGGAAGCCGACCGACTGGAAATGGACCGTATCGCACGCTCCTCCAACCATCAGGGCGTGGTGATGAAGGCGCAGCCGTTCCAGTATTCCTCGCTCGCCGAGCTGGTGGAACGCGCGGACAAGAAGTCTCGTGCCATGGAAGCGGCCAACTCCGCAAGCGCACGCATTGCGGCACGTCCGCTGTTCATCGCGCTTGACGGCGTCACCGATCCGCAGAATCTGGGCGCGGTCATCCGTTCCGCAGCCGCATTCGGCGCCAACGGCGTGATCCTGCCGGAACGTCGTTCCGCTTCGGTCACCGCAGCCGCATGGAAGGTGTCCGCAGGCGCAGCCGCGCACATGCCGGTCGCCCGCGTGGTGAACCTCACCAAAGCCATTGAAAGCCTGAAGGAACGCGGATACTACAGCGTCGGCCTTGACGGTGGCGGCGACGCCCTCGTTGGCGAAACCGGTTTCGAAACCGATCCGCTGGTTGTGGTGCTCGGTTCCGAAGGCAACGGCCTGAGCCGTCTCGTACGCGAGACATGCGATTCCATCGCCGGCATCCCAATGTCGAACATGGTCGAATCGCTGAACGCTTCCGTCGCAGCGGGCATCACGCTGTATTCCGTCGCACGCGCCCGCCGCGAGGCCGGTGCCGCCGCTGACGCGAAGTAATCAACACGAAGCGACAGGAAGCAAGCACAGCGAAACTGCAGAAGTAAACACAACAAGGCAGCAAGTCCGAACTACATATGAGCGGATAGTCCATACGGATTATCCGCTCATTTTATTTTGCGAGCTTGTACTTTCCGATCGCTCCACTCCCCCGCTAACGCACGTCCGTCGCTTTCAAAAGTCAAAATTTTTTGAGTTTTGAAAGCGACGGGGTACTCGGAGGTAACAACAAGCGGAGGATTGGAGTCCTCCGCTTGGTATTTAGCTTTTCAGTGTGCCTTCTGCCCTGCAATTAAGGACTGCGCTACGCGCAGGCTCAATACTGCCTTCGACTCGGCTATCGCCTCGTCTCAGGGCACATTGATAGAAAAAGCTCCAGTGGGGCTTTTTCTATCAATGTGCCCATACAGCTGCGTCGGGATCGTCGTCGGGGTTGTAGCCGTCGTCGGGATCGTCGTAGGTGTATTCGTCGTCGATCACACCGGAATCGGCTTCGGCGTTCAACGCGTCCACATCCTTCGTGGTGAGCTTGTACTGCGGAAGCACCTTCTCCACATAGCTTTGCACCGCCTCGGCCATCGGCACATCATGACCCGCCTTCTCGGCCAGGAACCAACGGTGGTCAAGCACCTCATGGAAGAACTGTGCCGGTTCGATCTGCGAACGGTATTCGCGCGGAATCATGCGCACGGTCGGTTCGAACACTTCACGCATCCAATCGGTGGCAACAATCTCAAGATCCTCACCCTCACGCCATGTGGAAGCGCGGTAGGCATCCAAATCGTTCAACAGTCGACGAGCCTGATTCTCCTGCACATCAAGACCAGTCAATCGCAGCAACTTACGATTCGCATAGCCGGCATCGACCACACGCGGACGCACCAGCACACGCTTGCCATCCTCAGCGGTCTTCATCTCCAGCTCATCCACATCAAAACCAACCTCATTGAGCTTGTTGACGCGCTGCTCGATCTTCCACATTTCGTCCGGACCGAACTTGTCGGTATCAGTCAGCGCACTCCACAGCGAATGGTAACGATCCACCAAACGGTTGCCGATCGCAATTTCGTCAACACCGCTCGGCAGCAGCGAACCGGACGAAAGATCCATCAATTCGCCAATAATGTTCGTACGAGCCAAATCAACGTCGTACTCGCGCTGGCCTTCCGTCAGATTAATCTGCAGATCACCGGTTTCCGCATCAACCAAAAATGCGGAGAACGCGTAGGCGTCGCGCAGGAACAACACGTTCGACAGTGACACATCGCCCCAATAGAAGCCAGCCAAATGCAAACGCACCATCAGCACGGCCAACGCGTCGATCAGTCGTTCCGCGGTATCAGGGCGCAGATTACGCGCGAACAGCGCACGATACGGCAGTGAGAACTTCAAATGCTTGGTGACAAGGATCGCTTCCAGCGGCTCGCCTTCACGGCTATGACGGCCTGTGACCACGGCGATCGGCTGCACGGTCGGCAGTTCCAGCTTCTGCAGGCGACGCAGCAGCTCGTATTCTCGTTCCGCCACATTGCGCGTGATTTCCTTCATGGCGTACACTTCGTCGCCTACGTGCACGAAACGCACCACATGCCTGGAAATACCACGCGGAAGATTGGCCAGCAGGTCTTCCGGCCAAGTAGCCAGCGGCTTTTCCCACGGCAGGGTGAACATCTTTGGATTCGAGCTTGCGGCGGTGATTTTCAGCGCATGCGGCTCCGGAGATGAGGCAGCCGGATCTTCGGCCTTCACGGAAGTTGCTTTCAGCACACGGGGATCCATCTGTGGCAATTCAAGAGATTCCATGAATCAACAATTTACCTGTTGACCTACCCGAAGAAGCAAGTATGGACGAATCCGTTTCACCTGCCGATATGCGATGAGCTCAATACTGGAATCTCACTATCCATCTCATATTACGATCGAATATTGCGATCGATGCTACAAACAGACATTACAAGCCGATATTGTGCTTGTGGAAAACAAAAGAAGCCCCGCACCAACGCGGGGCTTCTCCAACGAGACGATAAGAGAGGAAGAGCACGTCTCGTTTAATGGTTGACGGAAGTTCGCGCTTCCGCCAAGTTTTTATTCAGCCACCCGCCAGCCGATTTCCGTAAAGGATATTCCCCTGAAGAAACAGCCAACGGTTGGTTACTCGATATCAGCTCAGTTCAGACGCAGCTCGGTCGACGGAGCGAACAGGTGCATCTTGGACGGGTCGATCTTGATCTTGACGGTATCGCCGACCTTCGGGAGAGCACGCGGGTTCACGCGGATCGTGGTGAGCTTGTTCTGATCGGACATCATGGTGGATGCCTCGGCAGCGGAGCCATCGGTGATGATGTTGCCGTAGATGTAGCCATCGGAGCCCAGATCCTCAACGTTCATGACCTTGAGGGAGAAGGCGTTGGCGTCATCCGGGGCGGCCAGGGAAGCGTCTTCCGGACGGAAGCCGACGACGATCTGGTTGTTGTCTTCAGCGGTGAGCTTGTTGACAGCCTCGGCCGGCAGATCCACGGTGTCTTCGCCGATCTTTGCCTTGCCGTTGACCACCGGGTGGGTGTTGATGTTCATCGACGGGGAGCCGATGAAGCCAGCGACGAAGACGTTGGCCGGACGATCGTACAGCTCGGTCGGGGCGCCGACCTGCTGCAGGACACCGAGCTTGATGACGGCGATGCGGTCACCCATGGTCAGAGCTTCGGTCTGATCGTGGGTCACGTACAGGGTGGTGACACCCAGCTGGCGCTGCAGGGCAGCAATCTGGGTACGGGTCTGGACACGGAGCTTGGCGTCCAAGTTGGACAGCGGCTCATCCATGAGGAAGACCTTCGGCTCACGGACGATTGCACGGCCCATGGCCACACGCTGACGCTGACCACCGGACAGAGCCTTCGGCTTACGATCGAGGTACTCGGTCAGGTCGAGGATCTCAGCGGCCTTCTCGACGCGCTTGCGAATCTCTTCCTTCGGGGTGCCGGCGATCTTCAGAGCGAAGCCCATGTTGTCAGCCACGGTCATGTGCGGATACAGAGCGTAGTTCTGGAACACCATTGCGATGTCGCGGTCCTTCGGCTGCATCGTGGTGACGTCCTTGCCACCGATGAGGATGCGGCCCTTGTTGACCTCTTCAAGGCCAGCGAGCATACGCAGAGTAGTGGACTTGCCGCAGCCAGACGGGCCAACCAGCACCAGGAACTCGCCGTCCTTGATGTCCATATTCAAATCATCCACCGACGGCTTATCGTTGCCCGGGTAGATACGAGTAACATGGTCGAATACGACTTCTGCCATGATTTGTCATCCTTTCAGAGGCAGGTACGTGCCTCACGATCCGTTGTAAAGGGATTTCTTTTCGGTGCCTCGCCTTGCGGCTTACGACTTCGACAAAGCCACAATTCAAAGCGTTAATTTATTTCTTTGGTTTGGCGAAGGTTCTCTTCGTTGAGCCACGTTCCATGATACATACAACGCTAAAACTGTCAATGCGTGTCGCGAGTCGCGCTGTTTACCTACGTTGGCAAGGGGGGGGTTAACGGCGTAGTAAATACACGCCTTTATCGCCATCATGCAAGACAATGGTGCGGAGCGAAAGACAGAACAGGGAGGTTGCAGTGCGCAATATTAGAATCGGCGTGGTCGAGGATGATCCCGCAAGCTGCCAGCTGGTACTTGACTATCTCAACCGATATCAGCAGGAAAATGACGAACAATTCACCGTTTCCGTATTCGACGACGGCGCGAGAATCGTAGAGAAATATACCCCTGTTTACGATATTTTACTGCTCGACATCGAAATGAGCGAAATGGACGGCATGGCCGCCGCGAGACGCATTCGCGAGCGCGACGACAAGGTCGTGATCGTGTTCATCACCGCCGCACCGCAGTATGCGATCAGCGGGTACGAGGTGCGCGCATTATCGTATCTGCTCAAACCCCTTCCGTGGTTCGCGTTTTCACAGGAACTCAAAAAGTCGATCGACATGGTGAGGCGCAATGGCGACGATTCCATGCTTATCGAAACCAGCAACGGGCAGATGCGGCTGAATCTTGCCGATATTCTGTATCTCGAATCGATCCGGCATACCATCGTCATCCACACGTTGGAAGGCAAACTGTCGATCAATGGCACGCTCAAAGACATGGAAGCGAAACTCGCCGACCACCATTTCTTCCGCTCGAATTCCTGCTATCTGGTGAATCTCAAGCATGTGACGGGCGTCGCCGACCAGGATTGCGTGATGTCGAACGGCGAACAGTTGCGCGTAAGCCGACCACGCAAGAAGGCGTTCCTCGCCGCGTTGACCGACTATATAGGAGGTGGCAGGTGAGCAGCGTGATATTGCCGAATGCGCTGGCCGGATTGGCAGGAGGACTGGCAGGAGGCTCCCCTTCCATACCTTCCGTTTTGGTGACCGTGCTTTCGGTGCCGCCGATGACGCCAATCACCAACGCTCTGCCCGACATCCCCCGTTCTTATACGGCGATCTGCGAATGGGCCGCGTGCATGGTGTATATCGCGGTGTTGTATCGTCGCGTGCCGCTCCGACGGTCGATCATCGTCAGTGCGGCCGGATTGGCATCGCTGGTCGCGGTGCAGTATTTCGACGGCAGTATGCCGATCTGGTTCTGGATCATCGGTATGCTGCTCGCATTCGCCTGCATGTATGCGACGATTCTGCTCGGCGCGGGCACCGGCAAACGCGAGGGCCTGTATATTACGGCGCGCGCGTTCGTGTTGGCCGAATTGGTGGCGTCGCTGCATTGGCAGATCGTTACGTTCATTGGCGTGCGCGACGGATTCGCCGATTACGATTGGCGCGCGATCGCGCTGCTTGTCGTTACGTATGCGCTGTGCTTCGGTCTAGCTTGGATGGTTGAACGCGGCAATTTCAGCCAGACCACACCTACCTTGCCGACCGCTTCCGCCGCGATTGCGACGATGGCCATTATGATCGTCACGTTCGCCATGAGCAATTTGAGTTTCGTGTCGACGAATACGCCGTTTTCCGGTTCGGTCGGCCAGGAAATCTTCTACATTCGCACGCTGGTCGATTTCTGCGGTTTCGCGATCCTATATGCGCAGCAGGAGCAGGCGCGCCGTATTGAGGCGAATACGGAACTCGCGTCGATCAACGCGCAGCTGGAAAGCCAGCATCAGGAATACCTGCAATCGAAGGAAAATATCGAATCGCTAGGCCGTCTTGCGCACGATCTGAAGCATCAGCTTGCGGCGTTGCGTGCCGAAGTCGATCCGAAGCATGCCGCGGCCGGCTTCGAGCAGCTGGAGCAATCGGTGCAGCGCTATAGCACGCAGCAGCATACCGGCAATCCCGTGCTTGACGTTATTTTGACCACGAAAGAGCGCACGTGCGCCGATCGAGGCATTACGTTCACGGCGGTCGCGGACGGCTCGCTGCTAAGCGGCATGTCGTCGATGGATATCGCATCATTGTTCGGCAACGCGCTTGACAATGCGATCGAAGCGACGTCGAAATTGCCGAAACGTGAGCAGCGTCTGATCAAACTTGCGTTATACGAGCAGAATCGCTTTATTGTTATCCGTGTTGAGAATTATTACGATTCCCGATTGAAGAAGGATGCGGAAGGCAATCTGCGCACCACCAAGCGCGACGATCAGCATCGGCATGGTTTCGGCGTGAAGTCGATTCGTCATATCGCGCAGCAGTATGGCGGCGAAGTGACGATTCGCACCGAAGACCACTGGTTTGTGCTGACCGCGCTTATTCCGCGGAAAACCGGCCTTATGGCCATGTAGGACTGGCCATAAGGCTTAAGGCGGCTCCGCTAGTTTTCAAGATTCTGCGCAGCGGCATCGCCGTCAGACGCATCACCGGCATCACCGCCTGCCGATGCGTCGCCGCCAGCATCGCCGGCATTCGCCGCACCTCCAGCCGCACCTCCAGCCGCACCTCCAGCCGCACCGCCCGCCGCAGCACCTCCAGCCGTATTGTCCGGACTATTCGCAGCACCACCGTTAGAGCCCCCGTTAGTGCCGATATTGGTGTTGTTCGTCACGGTGTTGGGAGTCGACGACGCCTCCTGGTATTGGTCCATCGCCTGCTGAACGGCGTCTTTGGCGGCATTCAGCGCGTCAACGGCGGCCGTCACGTCGTTTTCCTTGAGATTGGTGCCATTGGCAAGGTTTCTGGCCGAGTCAATCGCCTGCTGCAATGCCACGCGCACGCTGTCATCGGCCACCATGCCGTCGGAATTGTCGAGCACGGACTGCGCCTGCTCGATCGCGTCATTGAGCTGGCTCTTCAGACGATTCTGCGTGGCCAGCACTTTGGAAGCGTCGACGGCTTCGGCCGCATTTGTAATCTTTTCGGCCTTGTCGTTCATGCTCCGTGCCTCGGATGCCATGGCTTTCGCGGATTTCTTCAGCTTGCTGATGCCTTGCGACGTGTCGCACGACAGGATTTTCGCTTCCTTCGCGTTAGATATGGCCGCATTAAGCTTAGTGACGGTGCTGGCGTCGGCGACTTGATCGGCAGTGACCTTCGCGCCGGTTTTTCCGATTTCCAAAGCGTCGGAAAGCGTGTTATTGGCACTTTGCAGCTGGCTTGTGGAATCCTGGCATTGCGCGGCTGCGCTGGTAATGGCTGATTTCTTGGAATTATTCGAAAGCATCCAACATGCAATACCGCCAATCAAAGCAATCACGACGATAGCCGCAATCACGATAGCGACGATTTTGCCGGTATTCTTCGGTGGTACCGGAATTTCATTGCTGTAATCGCCGTAATCCTCGAAAACACTGAAATCGCTTACACCGTTCACATCGCTTTCTTGCGAAGCGACCGTCGGAGGCTTCGGCGGTTCGGACATGTCAGCCCCCATCACCTCGGTATCCGTCGGAAATTCCAGCCTGAAATTGTTGTCTTTCGTCATACGTCCTTCTTCATCATCGGGCGCTCAGCATCGACCATCTATACGCCGACCCCCTAGCTTACCGCCTAACACACCCTTCAACGCGCATTCGCCTTAATTACCTTCTTTTCCGCACTTTTCGATAGGCGCAAAGCGGCAAGCGGCTCCCCTAAACGCGATGCGGTGAACGCACTCACCGCAACCGCGAATCCAATGGGCACAAACAGATTGATCGGAGCATCCGCAAGTTCCATCACCAAGCAAATCGCCATAAGCGGAGCCTGTTGGGAAGCTGCGAGCAATGCGCACGCACCCAGCAGAGCGTACATGCCAATCGAATTCGTGTGAAACACCTGCATCCACAGAACACCCAGCACAGCACCCCCCGAAGCGCCGAGCGCAATACCCGGCTGCAGCACACCGCCGGAAGCGCCGGAACGGATCGTCAGCAATGTGACAATCGCCTTCGCCAGGAATGAAACCAACAAAATCGGCAGCACAGCCAAATCAACGTCGGACAAGAAACTCAACTGCGCGGTGGCGCGACCATTGCCCATAACCTGCGGCACCCAAATCGCCACCACACCGGTCAGCAAGCCAGCGAGCGGCAGCATCCACAGAATGCCAACGCCCGACGGCTTGGATTTCTCAGCCCACTGCGAGCCGCGACGGAACAGTGCGCCGGCCGCACCGAGAACCAGCCCCGCAACCAGTGCGAACGCCATGTAATCGGGTGTGAACAGGCCGTCCGCTTTGCCGATCAGGTAGAACGCGTGCGTGCCTTTGACCAGCGACGCCACCCACGAAGCCAGCACGGAACAGGCGAATGCGAGCGTCACCGTTTCGAGGGTTATGTCGGCGAGCAGAATCTCGACCGCGAAAAACGTGCCTGCAAGCGGCGCGTTATACACGCCCGCAAGGCCGGCGGCGGCCGTAATGGCCACCAGCATGCGGGTGTCTTTTGCGTCAAGATGCACCCAACGCGCGAACCGTTGACCGAACATCGCACCCAACTCGCGCGGCGCCACTTCTCGACCGATCGACATGCCCGTACCGACAATGAAAATCTGCAGCAACACATGCACGACGGTCTGCCAAATCGGCATAATATCGCCATTCACCGCCTTTTTGACGGACGGCACCTTCGTACTGCGCGTACGCAACAGCCACCAAATCACGGCCGCAATGACCGCACCCGCGGTCACGGAAATCAGTCGACGAATCACAGGAACGTTAAACGGGCCGGATTCCTGCGAATTCTCAACATAGCCGAGCGTAAGATGCTCGACGCCGTACAGCATCAACGTCAGCAGACCGGCGGCCGTACCAATGGCCACTCCCACAATCGCCACCGCCGCAATCAGCGCCGGAATTCTGCCAATCTTTGGCTGCGTTCCTTGAGGATTCTGCGACTCCTGCGATTCTCGTGTTTTTTGCGATTCCTGCGATTCCCGCATCTGCCGCACTCCTTGCACACCGTCTCCTTCGTTCAATTCATTCCCCCAATTGTCCCACCTGCCGCAACGTTCATTTGTTACGCCCCGAGCGTGGCGATCGGCAGCACCAGAATGCCGTCATCACGCCGGTATGCAATATCACCACGCCCGACAATAAATGCCATGAATTCAGGCTCACGAACTTGAGATAGAGGATTTCCGCACACTTTTTCTTTGAAAGCATGTAGTTTGTCCACATTTTTCTCCATGACTTTCAAGTCGCTCAGCTTAATCTCCACCGCAGCCCAGCGACCATCCACCAATTCAAGAATCACATCAACTTCAAGGCCTTTTCCATCCCGATAATATGCGATTCGATTCGTGCCACCCATCGATTCGAGATACACGCGCAAATCACGAATCACCAATGTTTCAAACAAATCTCATACTGAATCAGAGACAATAATGATGACGCTCTCAGCTTATCCAGCACAACTCATTGCACATCATTTGATAGGGATTGCTGCGAGAGCTGCATCTTTAGGTCATCGACTTTTAATTCCAAACGTCTGATATAAAGCGCCTGTCGACGGATAATCAAATCACGCATATCATTTCCACCGGTTTCAGGGTTACCTTCATTCGTGCGACTGGAAGTAACCTCAGAATCGGGGAGATTCACTCTGTCTACCGTGCCTGGATCTTCTATTCGTATTGTCTTCCTCCAACGATGCATGCACCGTTCAATACGCTTTTCGCCTATCAACTCAGGACCGAGCCCCGCTTCGCGGAACAGCACAGTGGGAGATTCACCATTTTCAGCGCTCGAAACGCATTCACGCTTGAACCACTCTGCATATCGGATACGTGAACCAGTAATACTTGACTGCAAGCAGCGAAGCCAGATACTGTGCTTGTTCCGGAGAGAATCGTTCGTCGCTCATGCTTACTTTTTTCACTTCATCGTGCAATCATCTGTATGGGATTTGCCGGCCGAATTGACGTCCCGTATGCGACGCCTCATGCGCAATCTGAACAAAATGAACGCAACAAGTAACATGAGCCCCGCTGCCGCGGCAATGCTGCCTACGGCGGCACCCGTACGACCGATAAGGCCAGGATTGCCCGGCTCCTCGCTCGGGTTATTTTCGGGCGGGACAACAGGAGTTCCAGTGCTAAATTTCGGCTCTACTGTGATGTTGAGATCAGCGGATGTGTCTCCACTGCCAGGAATCGAGATGAGGAACGGATCACAGTCGTATGCTTTGTTGGCTTTCGCCGAGCTCGTGCGGGAGACCAGATATAGGCCGAGCGGCAGATTCTGGAAAGTGAGCTGACCAGCTACGTTAGTGGTGCCGGAATGCTGGTACAGCTTGTTTTTCGCCGCGTGCGTAGCGAGCTTCTTGGCAGCATCGTGATATTCACTTGATGTCAGGCGTTCCCAATCGGCAGTGAGGCCGGAAAAATCGCCGACGGTTTTATATGAGGAGACGCTACCATCATTGTTCGTTGTGACGGTGGCGACGCGCACGATGGAATAGGTGTCGCCGGCAAGCGATTTGGGCGAAGCCGTGTCTCGGCCCCATACGGCATTGATGGTGAGAGCGCCGAAAGAATCAGCTTGCGCATACGGCACCATAGAGCCGAAGGCTGCAAGAACAGTGAGGACGATAGTAACGGCGGCGGCAATCATGGCAGCAATGCGCGCCGCACCATATTCGCTTCCGCTATGCAGGTCTAACATGTCTGCCCGGTCCTTTTCGCCGTGATGAATGTGATTGGTTATTTGTACTGTCTGGCTGAGGAGGCAAGTCACCGTCCGGCTCGATGGCTGCGGAGCTAGAATCATCAGACGCGACCTTGGCGCTCCCACTCTGTCGGCGTCGCCGCTCATGACGCTGCCATAAATGCCATGCGATGAGCAAGGCAATCAGTGCAAGAGACGGCAACAAGTACTGCAGCGGAATGTCCACGTGGAACGTGGATTTGGCGTCATCCTGCTGCTGCGGCGCGTATGGGATGCGATGGCCGCGCACCAGCAGCCGATGCGTATTGACCGCATACGGCGTACAAGTGATGAGCGTGACCAAATCCTTGCCGGGCTCAATTGCCAGTTGTTTGGTATCGGTCGGCAGAACGGTAGTGATCTTATC
>ERZ856578.3453-NODE-3453-length-23624-cov-67.629380_pt1 | contig 23624 bp, 19 predicted proteins | sample MGYA00514384_ERZ856578 | MGnify/ENA primary metagenome ERZ856578 (study PRJEB29103, sample SAMN06111958) | human gut metagenome | biome: human gut; feature: ankylosing spondylitis patient; material: healthy_person | host: Homo sapiens | place: China:Hangzhou... | reverse complement strand
CTGATCATAAAGACGGATGTGATACCCCATGCTTCCACCCAATATCCTGAAGCTACGATACCCAGCATTGATGGAAAGGTACTCAAACTAAAGATGAGAGAAAAAGTCCGTCCAAGCATGTCCGAAGCCAAGTTCTGCTGAATAATAGCGATGAAAAGCGCATGGTAAATGGAATAGGCTATGCCTCCTGTAAATGTTAGGCAAACAAAACCTATAAATGCGCTTGATGGTAAATAACTGGCGCTAATCAGATACAATCCCAATATCACATAAGCCGTATGCATCACTAATGTTTGCTTGCTTTTCAAAGCCTTACAGGCAAGTACTAAACCGCCCAACAATGCCCCTGAGCCCCAACCCATTTCCACAACTCCCATTTGCAAAATGTTTCCGTTGAAATGCAGAAGCGTCATAAAAGGAAATAACGTAAAAACAGGCATAAGGACAAAAGTCACCAGCGTAAAGCATACGAATAAAGGCAAAATGCCCATTGTACGCCGCAAGGTATGCCAACATTCCGTCAGTTCTTTTTTGAAATCTGGAAGAACTTTCGTTTTTTGAAGAGAAGGAATCTGGACACAAAGTAAGGTCAGACAAGCAGCAACAGCTCCGATCACATCTATGAGCAGAATATACTGTATGGGAAGCCAAACAACGAGGCTTGCCCCTACAACGGGAGCTATCACCTCACTGAAGGATTGAATGGAATGGTACAAACCTGATACCCTGACAAGATGGTGCTTGGGAACCAGTAGAGGGATGCTTGCCTGTAAAGCAGGTGCATGAAACGTACTGCCTATTGAACGACAAGCAGTCAATAGATAAAAAAAAGAAAGGTCTTTATAACCCTTGGTTATCACAATAAAAAGACATAGGGTACAGAACGCGATGAACAAGTCCGAATAAAACATCGTTTTCTTTCGATTCCATCTGTCAACATAGACCCCGGCAAACAAGCCTAATACAAATTGTGGTAAAAATCCAGCTAAAATAGCCAGAGATAAAGCTGTCGGGGATTTAAATTCGTTGCTAATCCAAAAAATAATGGAGAAGCCAACAATCGTACTTGTTAAAATAGATATGAGTTGGCCTATTCCTATCACGGCCAAAGTTGATTTCCAATGATTCATTGTGCTAATATTTCATGCGTTTATAGATAAGTACTTTCGTACATTAAGCAAAACGAAATTCTATCCACACAAAAAACTTGTATTATAATCCACTCCTGACGTTGGAATACAATAACAAATACTTTCAGGACGATGTAAAGTCCTGAAAAATCAAACTGAATGGATAGATAAATATTAGTCTTTTCTCATCGGATTCTTTTAATATCGCTACTCTTTTATTATGTAGTGGTTGTATTATCTTAAATAAAACAAAAACACCCGACTTTACATTCTTGGGTGTAAAACTGGGTGTTTGTTTTGCAATCTGCTGATTTTCAGCGTTTGTTGCGGAGAAAGGGGGATTCGAACCCCCGATACGGTTTCCCGTATACACACTTTCCAGGCGTGCGCCTTAAACCACTCGGCCATCTCTCCTGTTTGTCAGCGGGTTGGCGAAAGATCGATGTCTTTTCTACCCCCTTGCTTAACGGGGTGCTAAATAACGAATTTTTTTCGTCTTATAAAAATTTTCCCGCCGTTTTTTTGTTTATCACCCTTCCTGAAGGCTTTTCAAAAGCCTTTTTCCGTTTATTCGACAGGGGTAAGGACCTTTTCGGCGGCTTTTATTCGCTGACCTCTCCCCGGAGGCTCTTTTGCATGTAGTGCCGCACTTCGTCCACTCCGTAATGGTGTCCGAGCAGGTGCATCATCTTGGCCAGAGCCGCTTCTTTGGTCATGTCGCGCCCGCTGATCACCCCGGCGCGCAGGAGCGATTCGCTGACCTGGTAGTCTCCTTGATGGACCGCTCCCTTGATGCATTGGGTGATGTTGACCACCGGGATGTCGCGCGCTATCACGCGCTCGATCGCCGCGAGAAATTCGGCCGAGTCGGGGGCGTTGCCCGAGCCGAAAGTCAGCAGGATCACGCCCCGCAAGTCCGGATAGTCCAGCAGATAGTGCACCATCTCCGCGCGGATGCCGGGGAAGATGTGCAGCATCAGGATCTCGGTCTCCAGGTGGGTATCCAGCGAAAAGGACGCGTAGGAGCGCGGCAGGAGCAGGTCCTTGTCCACCGTCAGGTGGACGCCGGAATGGGCCAGGGGCGGATAGTTGGGCGAGGCGAAGGCACTGAACTGTTCGGCGTTGATCTTGGTGCAGCGGTTGCCCCGGTAGAGTTCGTGCTGGAAGTACAGGCAGACTTCGCGCACCACCGGTTGGCCGTCTTCGCCCGTCAGGGATGCCAGTTCGATGGACGTGATCAGGTTTTCCTTGGCATCGGTGCGCAGGTGCCCGATGGGGAGCTGCGAGCCGGTAAAAATGACCGGTTTGGAAAGCCCCGAGAGCATGAAACTCAGCGCCGAGGTGGTATAGGCCATCGTGTCGGTGCCGTGCAGTACCACGAAGCCGTCGTAGGCCTCGTACCGGTCTCGTACCACCGAAGCGATCTCCACCCAGTTGGCCGGAGAGATGTTGGAGGAGTCCAGCAGGTGGTCGAATGCGTAGGAGTCCAGCGTGCAGTGGATCGAGCGGGCCTCGGGCAGGTTGGCCAGGATGTTGTCGAAGTCGAACGGACGCAGTCCGCCGGATACCTCGTCCCGCACCATGCCGATCGTCCCTCCGGTGTAGATCAGCAGGATTTTCGGAAGTTTATTTTCTTTCATTCGTTTTCGTTTTCTTCGGTTTTTTCCCGGTTGAACACCGGGTTGGCGTAGATGCGCAGCAGGACTTCCCGCGCCTGGGGGTCTTGGCCGCAGGCGGCTGCCACCGTGTGGATACGCTGCTCGAAGGCCTCCCGGTCGGCGTCCGAGTAATGATCCTTCCGATGGGAGCTACCATCCAACAGGTCGGCTGCCAGGTAATTCGTGGGGAAAAGGTGGAAAAGCCGGTGGATGTGCCGGTCCATCAGGTGGCAGACCGCGTGGATGCGCTGCATGTCGTTGTTCAGCGTGCGCAGGGGTTCGAGTTCTTCGTTCAGGGCGTCGCCCATTGCCACACAGATGCCCCCTTTGCAGCCGGTAATACCGGTAATGATGGAGTGCAGGTCTTCTCCCGGAGCCTTGACGTACTTCATACCCGATCGTTTGGCCAGCAGTTCGCGGACTTTCAGCGCGTCGGTGGCATCCCATTGGTAGGAGATGGCCATCGGGACGATGCGCAGGCTCCGGAGGTAGTCCACCAGGTCGCCGCCCCGGGAAGCGAGGGTCAGCATCTTGATCACTCCCGCTTGGGTGCGGTCGTCGCCGTCCTTGGCCCGGCCTTCGCGGTGTGCGAGCCATACGGAATCACCTACTTGGGAGAGTACGTAGCCGATGTATCGCGACAGTTTTTGGGAAAAGACCAGCGTTTCACGCGGGGAGAGGTCGCGGCGCACGACGAAGTTTTTGTTGATGCGGGAGATCAGCAGCAAGTTCTCGTCAGGGACGAGGTTGTTTCCGATGGCGCTTTGTGCCAGGGGCATGCCCTGGATGTACAGGCCGTAGTTCAGGATGACCGAGTCCATGACAATGTCCCGGTGGTTGGACAGGAAGAGATAGCCTTTGTTCTTGTCCAATGCCCCCAAACCGCGGAAGACGACCCCTTCGGAGGTCTGGTCCAACAGGCGTTTGACGGCCGGGTAGATGGTTTTCCCGATAAAGTCGGACACCGAGGTACAGGAGCCGACCAGTGCTTCGAGTTGTTCCGGGGTGAGATCCGGCAGGCCGTACCGGATCGCTTGTTCCAGATAGGGGATGCGGATGGCTTGCGGGAGGGCGGCGATGGCCTCCCGGTCGGTAAAGGGACGGATGTCGTCGAAAGAGGGGTCGTATGCAGTCATGTCCGAGTGCAGGGGTCTGTGTGGGTTGTCAGGAAAAGTCGGAATTCAACCGGGTGGAGATGAATCCTTTGATGTCGTTGAGCGAACTGTAAAACAGCACCGGTACTCCGTCCCAGCATTGGCGTTTGAGGCCTATCTTGTTGTGGATGTCCCGCAGGAAGACGTAGCTTACCCGCCCCGGGAATCGCCGGATCACTTCTTTGTAGATGACGGGGTCGTGCTGGCCGTTGTCGCCCACCAGGATGAAGCGTTTCTTGGGCTGGGTGCGCATCAGCATGGAGATCACGCGCAGTTTGTGCGAGATGGGGGAACGATGCCCCTTCTTGTGGTGCAGGAAGTAGGACAGGAGTTTGTTCTTGCGCAGAAAGCACGCTCCCTGGGGGAAACGGTGGCTGTGCAGGAAGGTGGAGATGACCGGGAACAGGTTGGCTTCGCTGTTGGATACGTAGAAGATCTTGGCTCCGTCGGCAGCCAATCGGCGGTACACGTCGGGCATCCCTTCGATCGAGCGCCGTTCGTCCGGGCGGGTGAAGATGATCTGCTTGAGCCGCGTGAAGAGGGTCGTTGCTCCGGTATGCAGGATGGTATCGTCGATATCGGTGATCAGTCCGTATTTGTAGTCGCTGATGTAGAGGCGTTCGTGGAACAGGTTGGGGGCGTAGACCGTATAGCCGAAATTGTCGATGATCAGGCGGATGCGGATGTCGTCGATGAGGAATTCCTCGCTCTCTTCCGGCAGGGGCACCACGAAGTTGCCTTTGTAGTCGATGTTGCACAAGGTGAAATACCCCCGGTAGCGCACCTCGAGCATCGCATTTTTGAAAAAATGAGGAGTATAGAGCTTATAGAGGTTTTTTATATGCTGAAAAGTCGTATTTTCGTCTCCGATATACAACATGTCCGCAGGAGCGCGCAGGATGGTGCCGGCAAACCGTATGTACTTGCCCACCGAAAGGTAGCTGTAATACGTCAGTATCGGAATGTGCCTTTCCACGAGATGGTTTTCTTACTGGTAACGACTATGAAAGTCCTATACGTTGTAAACCCTATATCCGGAGGTAAAGATAAAAGTTATTTTGTGAATAACATCAACGACTATTGTTATACTTACGGAATAGATTACGAGTTTTTCTATACCTCCGGGCAGCAGGACGCCGAAAAGATCCGTCGGCGGGTCGAAGCCTATGCGCCCGACCGGGTGTTCTCGGTGGGAGGCGACGGGACGTTCCGCGAGATTTGCTCGGCGGTCAAGGGGATGGGGATTCCCGTAGCGTATATCCCGATGGGTTCGGCCAACGGGATGCGGGAAGACTTGCCTTCGGGCGACTCGCCCTGGGAGAGCTTCGAGATGCTGATGGCTACTTACCATACCCGCAACCTGGACCTGGTGCGGATCAACGGGATCGACTCCATGCATGTGGCGGACATCGGCCTGAACGCCCAGTTGGTCAAGGCTTACGAGCAGGACAAGAACCGGGGCATCCTCACCTATGCCAAATATCTGTTCGGGGCGGTGCGGGCGCAGGAGACCTACCGTTTCCGCTTCACGGTGGACGGCAAGCAGTACGAGAAGAAAGGGGCGATGCTGGCCATTGCCAACGGGACGCGGTACGGGTCGGGACTGACGTTCAACGTGAAAGGCAATCCGTTCGACAACCGTTTCGAGGTCATCGTCATCGGGCGGATCAATCTGGGAGCCGTGGTGCGCGCCGGCTGGACCAAGTTTTTCAACGAAATGAAGTACGACAACTATTTCTGCGTCTCGGGTCGCAGGGCCAGCGTGGACATATCCCGCGTTACCACCTTGCAGGTGGACGGGGAGGTGGGCGGCCGGTTCAACCATCTGGAGGTCGAGATGGAGGAGGAGAAAGTGCCCGTGCTCTTCTGCCGCACTCCGCGTTGAGGACGGAACGAAAAGAGGACAAAAGAGGAAGAAAGAAATAATTTATATTTACCGAATCGCATGAAGACTTTATTGGTTTTGCTGTTTGCCCCGCTCGCCCTTTCGGCGGGATGCAAATCCCCTTCCGGAGCTACTCAAACTTCGACGGAGGCTGTTGCGCCTGCTACGGTTCTGATAACCCAACAGGCTCCGACTCCGAAAGCACCGGTCAAGACGGCGTACGGTACGGCGGAGTTCGGCATGAGTTTCGACCAGGTGGCGGCTTTGCCGCAGTTCAAGGATTGGTTTCTGGACAAGGATACCCCGGCCATCAGCAACTTTCAGGAAAAAATAGGGGAGCTCACCTATCGCGTTACCCTGTTCTTTTACCAGGACCGGCTCTACCGGGTGGACATCACCACGGCGGACGACCTGTACAAACCGGTGTCGCGTTACGAGACCGAGATCCGTAGTGAGGTAGCTAACCTCCGCGACTATTTTGGCCGTACTTATGGCAAGCCCACCACCGACAACGGTATGCCGCGTTCCACGGGCTTGGAACCGGGCTACATCGTGCAGGTGTATCGTTGGCGCCTGGCGGGAAAGACGATCACGATCGGGATTTCCGAAAGTCGGGACGGCGGCGAGTTCAAGACGGTCGCCCAGTTTTACGATACGGCGGATTTCCAGACTTACCAGGCGGAGAAATAGGGTATTCGCCTCGAATGATCCTGGGAGGCAGGCGCACTTGGTGCGTACGTTTCGTCGCCCGAGGGATGCTTGGGACAGGTTTTCCTGCATTTCCGACAGTCGTTTTATAAAAAGACCTCCCTGCGGCCTCGTCCGGCAGGGAGGTTTGTGTTTGTAGTGGGTAAGTAAGTAAGGGAGAATGGGATAAAAGGTGGGTGAGATGTATTATTCCCTTTTTTTTTTCAGTGAGGGTGGAACGGGAAAAATTCGGGGCGGAAGGTAAGACCTTCCGCCCCGAAGTAGTATATCGCGGGTTTGAACCGTCAGCGCTTCAGGTACATCGTGCGCCGGGAGTAGATGTCGTAGAACTGGTCGTCGTGCAGGTCGTCGATAAAGAGGATCGACTCGCCCGTGGAACGCATCTCCGGACCCAGGTTTTTGTTTACGCCCGGGAACTTGTTGAAGGAGAATACCGGTTGCTTGATGGCATAGCCGTGGCGCGTGGGATGGAAGTGGAAGTCGGAGAGTTTGTTGACGCCCAGCATGATCTTGGTGGCGTAATTGACGTACGGCTCGTGGTAGGCCTTGGCAATGAACGGGACGGTACGCGAAGCGCGCGGATTGGCCTCGATGATGTACACGATGTCGTCCTTGATGGCGAACTGGACGTTGATCAGCCCGACGGTATGCAGTTTGACAGCGATCGTCTTGGTGTGGTCGATGATCTGCTGCATGACGAATTCGCCCAGGTTGAACGGAGGAAGCACCGCGTTGGAGTCGCCCGAGTGGATACCGCAGGGTTCGATGTGCTCCATGACCCCGATGATGTACACGTCTTTTCCGTCGCAGATGGCATCGGCTTCGGCTTCGATCGCCCCGTCGAGGTAGTGGTCGATGAGGATGCGGTTGCCCGGGATGTTTTTGTTCAGTTCGACGATGTGTTCTTCCAGTTCCTCTTCGTTGATCACGATCTTCATGCCTTGTCCGCCCAGCACGTACGAGGGGCGCACCAGCATCGGGAAGCCGATCTTGGCGGACAGTTCGCGCGCCTGGTCGGCATTTTCCACCACACCGTATTCGGGGAAGGGGATCCGCGATTCGCGCAGCAATGCCGAGAAACGTCCCCGGTCTTCGGCCAAATCCAGTGCGTCGTACGAAGTGCCGATGATCTTGATCCCGAAGCGGTCCAGTTTTTCGGCCAGTTTCAGTGCCGTCTGACCGCCCAGCTGGACGATCACCCCTTCGGGTTTTTCATGGCAGATGATGTCGTAGATGTGTTCCCAGAATACCGGTTCGAAGTACAGTTTGTCCGACGTGTCGAAGTCGGTCGAAACGGTCTCCGGGTTGCAGTTGATCATGATGGTCTCGTAGCCGCATTCCTTGGCCGCCAGTACGCCGTGCACGCAGCAGTAGTCGAACTCGATGCCCTGTCCGATGCGGTTGGGGCCGGAACCCAGCACGACGACTTTCTTGCGGTCGCTGCGTATGCTCTCGTTGGCCGAGAAGGTCTTCCCGTCCTGGACGGTATCGTTCTCGAAGGTCGAGTAGTAGTACGGGGTGTGGGCGGCGAATTCCGCGGCACAAGTATCGACCAGTTTCCACACGCGGTGGATGTTCAGTTCCATCCGGCGGGCGTGCACCTGGCTTTCCTTGCAGCCCATCAGGTGGGCGATCTGCCGGTCGGCAAAGCCTTTCATCTTGGCTTCGAGCAGCACCTTGCGGGGAATGGTGTCGACGGTGTATTCGGCTACCAGGGCTTCGGTGCGGGCCATTTCCTCGAACTGTTTGAGATACCACATGTCGATCTGGGTGATGTCGTGGATCTTGCGCAGGGAAATCCCCATTTTGATGGCGTCGGAAACGGCCCAGATGCGGTCCCACGAGGGGTGTTTGAGTTTGTCGAGGATCACGTCCTGATCCTTGAGGTCCTTGCCGTCGGCGCCGATGCCCGAACGCTTGATCTCGAGCGACTGGGCGGCCTTCTGGATGGCTTCCTGGAACGAGCGTCCGATGGCCATCACTTCGCCCACCGACTTCATCTGCAGGCCCAGGGTGCGGTCCGCCCCTTCGAACTTGTCGAAATTCCAACGGGGGATCTTGACGATGACGTAGTCCAGGGTCGGTTCGAAGAGCGCCGAGGTGGTCTTGGTGATCTGGTTCTGGAGTTCGTCCAACGTGTAGCCGATGGCCAGTTTGGTGGCGATTTTGGCAATGGGGTATCCCGAGGCTTTCGAGGCCAGGGACGAAGAGCGCGATACGCGCGGGTTGATCTCGATGGCGACGATCTCTTCCTTCTCGTCGGGCGAGACGGCGAACTGTACGTTGCACCCGCCGGAGAAGTTGCCGATGGCGCGCATCATGCGGATGGCCATGTCGCGCATGCGCTGAAACGTGCGGTCGGAGAGGGTCATGGCCGGCGCGATGGTGATCGAGTCGCCGGTATGGATACCCATCGGGTCGAGGTTCTCGATGGTGGTGATGATGATCACGTTGTCGTTCTTGTCGCGCAAGAGCTCCAACTCGAACTCCTTCCAACCCATCAGTGCTTTGTCGATGAGCACTTCGTGGATGGGCGAGGCTTCCAGGCCGCGTTGGAGCAGGTCCTCGAATTTTTCCTTGTCGTACACGAGCGAAGCACCCGTACCGCCCAGGGTGAACGAGGGACGGATGCACAGCGGAAAGCCGAATTCCTGAGCGATCTCCTTGCCCTTGAGGTACGAACGCGCGATCTTGCACGGGGCGGTTCCCACGCCGATCTTGGCCATCAACTGGCGGAACTGTTCGCGGTCTTCGGTGATGTTGATCGCATCGATGTCCACGCCGATGAGTTCCACGCCGTACTTTTCCCACACGCCTTTTTCCTGGGCTTCGATGGCCAGGTTGAGCGCCGTCTGGCCGCCCATGGTGGGCAGTACGGCGTCGATTTTTTGTTCGGAGAGGATCTTTTCGATGGATTTGACCGTCAGGGGAAGCAGGTATACATGGTCGGCCGTTACGGGGTCGGTCATGATGGTGGCGGGGTTGGAGTTGATCAGGGTGACTTCGATCCCTTCCTCGCGCAACGAGCGGGCGGCCTGGCTGCCCGAATAGTCGAACTCGGCGGCCTGTCCGATGATGATGGGGCCGCTTCCGATGATCAGTACCGAATGGATGTCTTGTCTTTTTGGCATGTGGAAAAAACGTATTTTTTTGAAAAACCCTTCTTTTTGCAGACGATCCCTCCTTTTTTTCGGGCGGGGAGGAGGAACCCCGCGGGAGCCTTGCGGCTTACCCTTATAAAAAAGGGGAGATACCGAAGTGGTAACGCCCCTCTTTTATCTTCAATATCACCTCATCCGTTTATTTTCTATGACGAGTTTCGCATGATACCGTAAGTTTTGCGCGGCCTTTTGCGCGGCGGGCAGCCAATACCTTGCGGCCGTTGGCGGTGGCCATACGTTCGCGGAACCCATGTTTGTTCCTGCGCTTGCGCACGTGAGGTTGGAATGTTCTTTTCATCGCTGTATAACTGTTCTTTTTCTTAAAGTTCCGTGAAACGACATCGGCTCGATAGATAAGCCGGGTGCAAATATACGACTTTTTTCGCTCGAAGCAAACCCCGGGAAGTTTTTGTCCGAAAGTTTTTTGTTTTCTTTTAGGGGGCTGGAAATGAATATGTTTTTGCTTCCAGTGGGAGAGGAAGATTGCGGGTTAAGTTGCCTTTCGGGAGACGGATGCGCAGAGGTTTGCGGATATTTTTTCGTAAAATACATCAGCGCGCCTATCTTTGTGCGCAAAAAAAGGAAAGGATGAAAAAGGCGATATTGTTTTTATGCTTGCTCTGCTGCGTGATCCCTCCGGCAAAGGGCATCCGTCCGGACAGGACGTATGTGCGCCTGCCGGAGCATTTGGGATTGATCTATAAGACGCTCGATGTGCGCACGCAGGACGGTTACCGGATCCAAACGTGGTTCTTCCCGGCGCAGGAGGCTCCCGGGGCGGATGCCGGCAGCGCCACGCCGCTCGCTTATCGGACATTGGACGATGAAAAACGGCCGACGATCCTCATTTGCAATGGCGATGCGGGCAATATGTCGTACTATCAGCTGTTCCTGGCGGTGCAATTTACCTCCCGGGGCTACAACGTGGCCACGTTCGACTGGAGGGGTTTCGGTGCGAGCGACCCTTTTCCGATGGATCCCGACTACCTGTGTTACACCGAGATGTTGGAGGACTATCGGGCGGTTATCCGGCAGGTGAGTGCGCAGCCAGAGGTGCTCTCCGGAGGGATATTCCTGCTTGGGTGGTCGACCGGAGCTTACCTGTCGATGATCTCAGCGGAGGGAGATCCGTCGGTGAAAGGCTGTATCCTGCGGGGGGTGCCGACGTCTTTCGAGCAGGTGATCCCCATCCTGCAGCAGGCTGTCGGCAAGGATTCGACCCAGCTTCTGGTTCCGGAGGATTTTCCGGTCGGGAAGATGCCTTTGGCCTTGGCGGATACTTTCGATAAGGACATACTGATCGTCGTGGGACAAAACGATGAGCGTACTCCGGTTTGGATGGCGGAGGATATTTTTGCCGCTCTGCCCGATGGGATCGAAAAAGAATTGTGGGCCGTTCCGGGTGCCAAACACGGCGGGATGGAGGCTCCGGAGGTTCTCTGTCCCGAGGAGTTTGTCCGCAGGACGGTCCGTTTTGTCGAGCGGTCCCTCTCCGAGGGGGATTGACGCCCCGGGGGAAAGGACAGGAGGCAGGGGGGCTCATTGCGGTTTCTTCGGACCGTCGCCTTGTTCGATTTCGACCAGACGGTTGCGGAGTTCCACTTTCCGCAGGTACAATGCTCCTAAAAAGGCGGTTAGCAGGATGATGGGGACGACGTAGTAGCTGGGGATAAAATACGAGAGCGCCCAGAATACGACCATCCCTGCGAAATTGACCATTAATATGATCGTTGTTACCTTGCTGTGCGTATAACCCAGGCGGAGCAGGTAGTGGTGGGTGTGCTGGGTATCGGCAGAAAAAGGCGAACGGTGGTTGCGGATACGGATGATGAACACCCGGAGGGTGTCGTACAGCGGATAGGCGACGAAAGTTACCCCGGCGGCAACGTATCCCTTGAAATGAAGCGGGTCGTTTGCCGCCATCATGCTGTTTTCCTGAATAAAGATCAGGGTGCAGATGGCGCACGCCATACCGATCATCAGGCTGCCCGTATCGCCCATAAAGACACGGGCCGGCGCCCAGTTGTAATGCAGGAACGCCAGCAGGGCTCCGGTAAAAGACAGACACAAGATTGTTCCGAACATTTTGTCGTTCAACATGAACCACAGGGCAAAACAAAACAGCGTCGTCGCTCCGATGCCGCCGGCCAGCCCGTCGATACCGTCGATCAGGTTGTAGGCATTGATGATCACGATGATGGTAAAGACGGTGATCAGATAAGAAGCGACGGGGGGCAAGGTATGGATGCCGAAAAATCCGTACAGGCTCCATATTCGGATGCCGGCGATGTACACCAGGGTAGCCCCGACCACCATGATGAAGAGTTTGCGGTTGGGCTTGAGGTTGAGGGCGTCGTCTGTAAATCCCAGCAAGGCCATCAGCGAAATGGCTCCGACGATGTACAGGACTTCACGGTTCAGAGGGATCATCGAAGAAAAAATGGCCAAGGTCGCCATGACCGAAACAAAGATGGCCAGTCCTCCCATGGTCGGTATCGAACCGCGATGGATTTTCCTCCCTCCGCCGCTGTCGATGGCTTTGAAACGCGTCAGGAGTTTTATCAGAAAAGGCGTAACGAGCAGGCAGATAGCAAACGCCACTACTGCGGACAATAAAATCTCCATATCCCGGATTTGATGTTGTGCTGATTGATCGATAGTGCTTTGACGGCCAAATGTAGTTTTATTATTTCAATATTCAAAGCAAAAGGCAAATAATTGTGAAAGCCTGTTTTTTCAGGAAGTTTTGTAAACAAACTTATAGATGGGAGGCCGTTCTTTTGTGTTTTTTGAAAGGATCGGATTCCATCCGGGTGTGTTTTGGGATATCCGAAGCGAGGGAGAATTCAACGATGGTTCTCGGAGATCATTCGAAAAATTCGTCCGGGAATCCGATGAGGTACACCCGTTTCCGCGCGCGGGTGATGGCGGTGTAGAGCCAGCGGAGGTATTCCCGCGAGAGCTTCGGCTCGGGCATCCAGACCTGTTCGATCAGCACGTTGTCCCAGCCCCCGCCCTGGGCCTTGTGGCAGGTAACGGCATAGCCGAACTTTACCTGGATGGCATTGTAGTACTCGTTTTTGGCCAACGCCTCGAAGCGCTTGTGGGGCGGAAGGTCTTCGTAGTCGAGCATGACCTGTTCGAAAAAGGTGCGGGCGCGGTCTTCGGGCAGGGCAGGCGCCTGGCTGTAAAGGGTGTCCCGCAGGATGAGCGCCTCGAATTTGGGCATCTGCGGGTAGTCCGTCAGGGATAGTTCCACCCGGGCAAAGCGCATGCCGTAGAGTTCTTCCTCGCGGCGCACGCTCATCACTTCGGCCAGGTCGCCGTTGGCGATAAAGCCGCAAGGAGAGGTCTCTTCGACCCAGAAGTAGTTGTTTTTTACCACCATCAGCAGGTCTCCGGCGGCGATCTCGCCTTCCGAGAGGAGCACCCGGGAGCGGATCTGGGCGTTGAAGGCCCCGGCGCGTTTGTTCGAGCGGGTGATCAGGATGGTTTCCGAAAGACCTTCCTGGCTGTAGGCCCCTTCGATGGCGCTTTGGATGTCGTAGCCGTCTTCCAGGCGGACGAAATCGTCCCCGGTGCGAAATTTCAGGCTGCCCCAGGGGAGGGCTTCCCCGCTTTCCATCGCCTGGCGGACCCGGGTGGCATTTTGCAGGATGGCCGATTGCTCGTCCTGCCGATACACGCGGGTCAGATCGGCTTCGGTGCAGCAAAGCCCGTATCCGTTTTCAAATGTGCGCCCCTCCAGTGCCGGGGAGTCGTCGTAACCCACGGGGGGCAACTGGGCGCGGTCGCCCACCAGGATGAGCCGGCTGCCGGGCGCGTGGAATACGTAGCTCACCAGGTCGTCCAGGAGCGACGACGAGGCATCGGTGAGCGAATCCCCCGTCCGGTCGGTGAGCATCGAGGCCTCGTCGACCAGAAATACGGCATTTTTGGATTTGTTGGGACGCAGGATAAAACTCATCCCGCCTCCGCTGCGGGGAACGGCGGTGTAGATCTGTTTGTGGATGGTGCGGGCAGCGGTGCCGGAGTAGCCGGCCATCACCTTGGCGGCGCGTCCGGTGGGAGCCATCAGGAAGACTTCGCGCCCGGCGTCGTGCAGAGCGCGTACCAAGGCGGCCAGGAGGCTCGTTTTACCTGTTCCGGCGTATCCGCGCAGGATAAAGACCCGTTGGCGGCTGACCGGGTCCAAAAAATCGGCCAAGGCTTCCATGGCCGAGCGTTGCTCCGGGGAGGGCTCGTAGGGGAAGTGGGTGAGGATCCGTTGGAAAAGGGTAGAGCCGGCCATCGACAGGGGTTTTGTGCAAAGGTAGTGAAAGCCGAGCGTAGTGTGAGGGGGGAAAACGAGTTTTCTCTTGTGCGCTGCCGAGGCGCATCCTGCCTTATCCAAAGGTAGTGAAAGCCGAGCGTAGTGTGAGGGGGGAAAACGAGTTTTCTCTTGTGCGCTGTCGAGGCGCATTCTGCCTTATCCAAAGGTAGTGAAAGCCGGGGACAGGGATGAGGGGAGTGAAGTCCTCTTCTTGCCTGCGGGTGGGGCGTCTCCGGCTCTATTTAATTTAAGAATGGGGAAAGTGGGGGTACGGGGCGATAGGATTTGCTTGGCGTGTTCGGGAGAGGATGCAAACGGCCGATTTTGCGGGGAGGGGATTTGGCGGGAGCGGTAAAAAAATTGTAGTTTTGTCCTTTCGGACTTCGAAAGGTGAAAACAACGGATACGGACGGACTGTACTACGCGGACAAGCGGCTCGAAGAGCCGCTTGCGCCTTGCCATCTGGTGTTGGAAGGAGGCGAGGCGGGATTTTGTTTCTCCGTGCGGGATGCTTCGGGGGCGCGTTTGGCGGCCGGAGGGCTCGAGTTGGCGTATCCGGCTTCGGAGGTCCGTTCGTTGGAGCAGGTGGTGCGCTTTTTTGAGACGACGGCTCCTTTCTCGGGACTTTCCTGGGAGCGGGTGGATGTGATCCGGCTGGACGACCGTTTTACGGTAGTGCCGCGCGCTTTCTTCGATCCGGAGAAAAAGGCCGATCTGTTGGCTTTTGCCTTGGGGGGAATGCCCGATAGACCGGTGTGCGCCCGGCAGGTGGGCGATGCGGTGTGCCTTTTTGCCGAGCAGACGGGTTTGGGGGAGTACTTTTCTTCCCGGGCTGCCTGGGTGGAACAGCACCATAGCGCGGAGGTGTTCCTGGCTTTGGCGCGCAGCAATGCTTCGCAGGGGCGCAGCGTGCATCTGAACGTGGCCCCGGGCTTTGTCCAGGCGGTGGTGCTGGAGGCGGACGATCCGGTGCTGGTCAATGTATTCCGTTGCCGGGGGGTGGAACAGGTGATGTACTACCTGCTGTTGGTGGCCGAGCGGACGCAGACCCGGGAGGCGGAGGCGGATTTTGTGTTTTACGGCTCGCCGCAGGTGTTTCTGCAGTTGCGCCGGCAGTTGGAGCGGTACCCGGGACGGTATCGTTTTGCCCGGCGGTTGGGCGGGGTGGAGAGCTATTCTCCGGCTTTGGATTTTGTGGCGTATTACGATTGGTACAATGTATTGAACGCGCAGCTATGAGGATCATTTCGGGTCGTTGGAAGGGACGTTTTCTGGTGGCTCCGGCCTCGTTGCCGGTGCGACCGACTACGGATGTGGCCAAGGAAGCGCTGTTCAATATCCTCTCGAACGAGTTCGATATGGAGGGGCTGACGGTAACCGATCTGTTTGCCGGCACGGGCAATATTTCCTACGAGTTTGCTTCGCGGGGGGCGGAGTCGGTGCGGGCGGTGGATCGCGACCGGGGTTGCGTGAAGTACATCGGAGCTACGGCCGATCTGTTGGGCTTTTCCGAGGTGATCCGGGTGATCCCGTGCGATGTGTTCCGTTTTCTCGCGCGGCCGCAGGAGCCGTGCGATGTGGTGTTTGCCGATCCGCCGTACGACCTGCCGCCGCAGCAGTACCGGGCGTTGGTGGAGGCGGTCTTCTCGTGCGGGCTGCTGGCTGAGGAGGGTATCCTGGTGGTGGAGCATCCCAAGGGGGTCGATCTGGCGGATATGGAGGGTTTTGCGCAGATGCGGCGCTATGGGACGGTGCACTTCAGTTTCTTCGAGCATGGAGGGGAGTGAGTTTTTTTATAGTTTTTATATTTCTTTTTAGATAATTTTTTTGTATTTTTGGGAAAAAGGATACGAAAATGGAGGAAGAAAAAGAGAGGGAAGATCGTAGCGAGGGGGCTTTGCGCCGCCGGGCGGTGGAGGCTCTGCTGGAGCGGGGCGTGGTGTTCGAGGCGGAGCGCCGGGGCTGGTGGCGGTGGCTGCGGCCGAAGGTGCGGATGCGGGTGGATCCGCCTACTTTGGGGGTGTTGTATGCGGTTTCGGGCGAATTTGCGCAGATGAAAATCGACGAGCGCCGGGTGGAGGCCGATCCGTTGGGGTATAGTTTCGAGTTGGTGCGTTCGCAGATGCGTCCGATGGCGCGGGCGGTGGCGTTCGCGGTGCTTGGGACGCGGTGGAAGATACGCCTTTTTGCCGGGATGTATGCGCGCTATCTTTTGTGGCAGCTGACGGCGGCACAGCTTTTGAAGTTGGTGGTGACGGTGTTGTCGGTAAGCGGTACTGCGGATTTTATAAACTCTATCAGATTGATAAAGGGAACCGGCCTGCTCGATACGCGGGGCGAGCGTCCGATAGAGTGAGACCGCGCATTCGCGGTCTGCGCAGTCCGTGGGGGATGGAGGGTGCTGTGTGTTCCCACTTCCATTGGCAGAGGGATTACTTGTTGTGGGGGATTTCCTGGGTCAATGTGCAGTTGATGCTCGCAGATATGCCTTCGGTCGATTACGGCGAGGATCGGGTGGTCGATACCGAGTCCGAGGAGGAGCTTGCGGCCTTTATCCGGTCGTTGTAGCGGATATCCCCAGGCACCGATGAAGGGCGGCGCCAAAGCGCCGCCCTTCATTTTTTGTCGGGACAAAAAATGCGGGCTCAAAACTTTGAGCCCGCATCGGTGTTTGGGGATATCCGCAGTTTATTCTGCCAGAGCCTTGATCACGTTTTCGGCGATCTCCGTACCGATCTTGTTCTGCGCGTCGGTCGTCGAAGCGCCGATGTGCGGGGAGAGGGAAATCGCCTTGTTCATCAGCAGGGCAACGGGCGGAGTCGGCTCCGTTTGGAACACATCGAGACCCGCGCCGCACAACTTCCCGCTTTCGATTGCCCCGACCAGTGCCGCCTCGTCCACCACGCCGCCGCGCGCCGCATTGACGATGATAGCGCCCGGTTTCATCTTGTCGATCTCGGCCTTTCCGATCAGCGGTTTGGCCTGCGAAGGCACGTGCAGGGAGAGGAAATCCGACTGTGCCAGTACTTCATCCAACGAATGGGGAGCAAGGGAGAATTTCACGACCTGTCCGTCGAAGAATTTCAGTTCGAGGGTTTTCGGTTCGGTGATGAATGGATCGTGGAAGATGACCCGCATCCCGATGCCGATGGCATTCATGGCCAGACGCTGCCCGATGCGGCCGAAGCCGATGATACCCAGGGTCTTCCCGGCCAGTTCCCGTCCTTTGGAGTACTGCTTCTTCAGTTCGGCAAAGTGAGTCTCGCCTTCGAGCGGCATCTGTTGGTTGGCGCAGTTGAGCGAGCGGGCTACCGAGATCATGTGTCCCAGCGCCAGTTCGGCCACCGATACCGACGAGGCGTTCGGAGTGTTGAGCACCGTGCGTCCCACGCTCCGGGCGTAAGCCACGTCGATGTTGTCCATGCCCACGCCGGCACGGGCGATGACTTTCAAGTTCGGGCAGGCATCGATCACATCCTTGCGGACTTTCGTGGCCGAGCGCACGATGAGCGCCACGATGTCGTTGTCGTTGATGTATTTGGCGAGGTCTTCCTGCGCTACGGTATCTGTGATGACGGTGTGTCCGGCAGCTTCGAGGCGTTGTACGCCGGCTTTGGACAATCCGTCGTTGGCTAATACTTTCATAATGTTTCCAGTTTTTGCATCGTGTCGATAAGTACTTGGATCTTCTCTTTGGTCATCGCGTTGTAGATCGAAGCGCGGTATCCGCCCACCGAGCGGTGCCCTTTTACCGAAGAGATGTTGGCCTGGGCGCAAAGGTCGGCAAACGGTTTTTCGTATTTTTCAGGATCGTTCAACACGAAAGTAACGTTCATCAGCGAGCGGTCGGCTTTTTCGGCTACGCCCCGGAACAGCGGGTTGCGGTCGATTTCGGCGTAAAGCATGGCGGCTTTTTCCTCGTTGTACTTTTCGGCAGCCGCTACGCCTCCGCGTTTCTTGAGGTAACGCAGGTTGAGCACCGCCATGTAGATGGCCATGGTGCAGGGCGTGTTGTACATGCTCTTGTTTTTGATCTGAAGCTGGTAGTCCAGCATCGAGGGCAGGTAGCGTCCCGTTTTTCCCAGCAGGTCATTGCGTACGATCACCAGGGTAGCTCCGGCGGGGCCTACGTTCTTTTGGGCGCCGGCGTAGATCAGGCCGAAGCGCGAAACGTCGATCCGACGGGAGAAGATATCCGAAGACATGTCGCAGGCCATCGGCACGGGGCTCTGTGGGAACGACTTCATCTGGGTGCCGAAGATCGTGTTGTTGGACGTGCAGTGGAAGTAATCGGCATCCGAAGGGATGGTGTAGTCCTTCGGGACATAGGTGTAGTTGCTTTCTTTGGACGAAGCCACACAGACGGTCCGGCCGATCCCGGAGGCTTCTTTGAGGGCTTTCGAAGCCCAGGTGCCCGAATCCAGGTAAGCGGCATACCCGTCGGTTTTCATCAGGTTCATGGGAACCATCAGGAACTGGAGGCTGGCTCCTCCCTGAAGGAACAGCACGGAATAGTCGTCGGGAACCGACAGCAGTTCGCGAACCAGACTTTCGCCTTCTTCCATTACGGCGGTGAACTCTTTGCTGCGATGGGATATTTCCGCGATCGACAGACCCGAACCTTCGAAATCCGTCATGGCGGCGGCCATCTGCTCGAACACTTCGTCGGGCAGTACGGACGGCCCGGCGCTGAAGTTGATCTTTCGCATTATGCGTAACGTTTTAATTAGTGTTTCCTTCGAAAATGAAGTTACAAATATCCGAAAAATTCTTGAAAGCGGGCAGGCGAATCGGGTAATTTTCGCGGTGATTTTGTGATTTTGGTTGAGATTTTCTCAGGATATGTCGGGAAAAAGTTCGGTTTGTGCAGTTTGTGCGGAGTTGGGGAAGGAAATGCGAAAAAGAGAGCAAAAATTTTTCTCCGCCCTTGCGTTGAGGAGTGAGGTGATTTATATTTGTGATATCAAAATAATATCATATCGCTAACAACTAATCTGACGAAAAACATGGAAACGGAAACCAAGGAAAGGGAATTCAAAGGAATGGCCTTGTCGGGCTTTTTGATGCTGTTCGTATTCTTTTTGCTGTGCGGGGCGTCCGCTTGGTCGTTTGCGGCGCTGCTGCCGGTGCACGAGGCGGCAGGGATCGTCGGCGGGTTGGTGTTGATCTTGGCTGCGCTGATCCTGCTGTGCGGATTTATCAAGGTCGAACCCAACGAGGCGCGGGTGGTGATGTTCTTCGGCAAGTACGAAGGCACCTTTACCCGCAATGGATTTTTCTGGCTCAATCCCTTCAACAGCACCAACAAGATCCCGCTGAAGGCGCGCAACCTCGATGCGGCTCCCATCAAGGTGAACGACAAGGTGGGCAACCCCATCATGATCGGTCTGGTAATGGTGTGGAAGGTGCGCGATACTTATAAGGTGATGTTCAATATCGACAACGAGGCCAATGCTGCCTCGAGTTCGACGGTGGCCAATACGTCGGCCGCCCGGATGAAGACCTACGAGAATTTCGTCAAGATCCAGGCCGATGCCGCGCTGCGGCGCATTGCCGGGGAGTATGCCTACGACAATGTGGAAAACCACGACGAGGTAACCCTTCGCTCGTCGGGCGACGTGGTGCAGAAACGCCTCGAGGCGGCCATTGCCGAAAGCCTGGAACTGGCCGGGATCGAAGTACTGGAGGCTCGGATCTCGCACCTGGCCTATGCTCCGGAGATCGCCGCGGTGATGCTGCGCCGCCAGCAGGCCGATGCCATCCTTTCCGCCCGGCACAAGATCGTGGAAGGCGCGGTAGATATGGTACACATGGCGCTCGAACGTTTGAAGGAGGAAAACGTCGTCGAACTGGACGAGGACAAGAAAGCGGCGATGGTCTCCAACCTGTTGGTGGTGCTCTGCGCCGATGAATCGGCTCAGCCGGTGGTCAATGCCGGTACGCTCCACCAATAATGGCGCCAGGCGGACAGACGGGACGGTCATGGAGGGAGTGTCGTGGAAGCGTACCGCCGGTTTCCTGGCAGGAGGGCTGGTGGCGATGGGGTTGGTAGCCGCGCTGGCGGGACGGGCAGGGGTAAGGGTGGCCTGGCTCTTTACCCACCGGCCCGAGGAGGTGTTGGCCGTCATGGCAGGTTTTGTCTGGGTGGCCGAAAGTCTGTTGTACGTCCTGTGGGCGTGGTTGTTCCTCCGGGGACAGGCAGAGTGGATGCGGAAGCGGGGAATGGATCCTTCGTGGGTCGAGACGCGGTATCTGCAGATGAAAAGCCGCTGCACGGTGGCCGGAGTGTTGTTCGTCGTGGCTTTGGGCTATGCATGCTACCGGGTGTATGGCCAGGCGTTGGCCTTGCAGACGGGCGAGGCTTCGGCGGTGCAGGCAGTGGAGTGTGCCTTGTGGACGGTGCTGGGGCGCACGCGAGGGGCGTGGTATGGCGCAGGACAAGAATGGGTGTAACAGTAACGGGATAAAAGGTATGTGGAGAAAAATCGGAGCAAATCTCGCTTTTTTGGCGGTAGCGGGGTACATGATCATCCGGCGGATGGGTACTCCTTCGGTATGGGTGGTGGTAGCTGTGGTAGCGATCTGGGCTTTGGGCTTGTCGATCGGGCTGTGGCGGCAGCGGGAACAGGTGGCGCAGGTGTGTCGGGGACTGCCGGGTTCGTTGTTCGATGCGGGCAAGCGGCGCGTTTGGGCGGCCCGTCCGCTCGCGGTACGGATATACCGGGGCGTGTTCGTGGGGCTGACCCTGGTCGTAACGCTGCTGTCGGCGGCGGGGATCGTGTTGTACTTTGTGCGGGGAGAGCGGGGGAATACGACGCTCGATAAGGCATTGGTGGTGACCTCTGCGGTGCTTTTGTTGTGGAAATTCATCGGCGGGCGCAAACGCCGCCCCAAGGCGCTGCGCGGGTAAACGGGAGGAGATAACGTGGCGGAAGAAAAGAAGAAGAACAAGAGTTTCGTGCTGCGCGTGGACAGTGCGACGATGGAGGCATTGGAGAAGTGGGCGGCCGACGAGTTCCGTTCGGTAAACGGTCAGCTTCAGTGGATCATTGCCGAGGCCCTGCGCAGGAACAGGCGTCTGCCTGCCCGTCGTTCGTCCCTTCCGCAGGACGGTGGGGATGTTCCGCCTCAGGAAGAAGCGCGGCGGAAGGAAGATTGAGAAAAAATTGAGGGACTGCGTGTGGGCGCAGGGAGTTTGGGGTATCCGTAAAACGGAAAGAGGGGTTCGAGCCATCGGCTCGAACCCCTCTTTTTCTTTGGACCGGTGGATGTGGGCTGGGCTGTCTGATCCCGGGCGGGAGATTACCAGCGGGGGACCTCCTCCAGGCGCGGGACGTAGAAGACGTTCGGGTAGTGGTCGGAGTGCTGGTCGGTGAACTCGTCGCGCAGGATCTGCTGGTCCCGGACTTTTCCCTTGAGGTCTTTGCTGATGTAGATGTAGTCGTAGCGATGGTGCAGGGAGTTCTTGCCGGTGTAGCGTACGGTGGGGAAGGTGGACTGGTAGTCCTTGTGCATCAGGTGCGAGACGTCCACCAGGCCGCTTTCCAGGATGCGGCTCTGCACGCTGAAGTCGGCGCGGTCGTTGTCGAGGTTTTGCAGGTGGGGGCTTTTTACCCGGCGCTGTATCTGGAGCCGGGCGTATTGGCCGTCGGCGTAGTGCAGCGAGTCGTACGGGGAGAAGGAGTTGAAGTCGCCCATGATGATCCACTTGGTCGGGTCGTCCTGCGTGGCCAGGGTGTGGAGCAGGATTTCGGCCTCCTTCATCCGTTTGGCCCGCGAGTGGGGGTTGAGGTGGATCGAAATGATGTGGTAGCCGCCTATGTCGGCCATGACGAAGCCGTGGGTCATGTTGTCTGTTACCCGGCGCACGTTTACGATGGGGTATTTGGAGGTGATGGCCGGCGGGTAGCCCGGTTCCTTGCACAGGATGGCGTAGGGATGCCCGTAGCTTTCGGCCAGGGCTTGCAGCGATTCCTGGGTGAAGCCGTTGGTCTCCTGAAGGGCGAGGATGTCCGGGTCCTGTTGGCGCACCCATGCGGCGAAGACTTGCTTGTTGGCGGTGGTGTCGTCCTTCATGCCTTCCAGGATGTTGTAGGAGATGATCTTCATCAGGGGCGGGTCGGCTTGCGCCCAGGCGCTTGTCCAAGCGCAGAGCCACAGCAGGGAGAAGGCGGACAGGCGCAGGAGGAAATGGGATGTTTTCATGGTACGGTCGTTGGTTTTTTTCTTTTTTTCGGACCCTGGATGAGTCCGCAGACAAAGATGGGAATTTCCCGGGGAATGTCCCGGGGGCTGAGCGAAAATTTTATTGCCTGTCCGGGGGTGGTTCCCCTGCTTTTTCCGCGAAAACTTCGTTATCTTTGGGGCGAAGGAGACCTCCGGAAAGGGAGTGTATCCTCTCTTTTCCTAACGAAAAAACGACAGGTAAAAAATGAGTGTGAAATTTCGGCTGATCGTCATGAACTCCCTGCAGTACGGCGTGTGGGGAGCATGGCTCATATCGCTCGGGGCGTACCTGGGCGGAGGGTTGCATTACAGCGGCGTGGAAATCGGCAGTTTCTTTGCCACGATGGGGATCGCCTCGCTGTTCATGCCTGCGCTGATGGGCATCATTGCCGACCGGTGGGTGCCGGCGCAGAAACTGCTGGGAGTGTGCCATCTGATCGCCGCTGCGCTGATGATGGTAGCGGCCCGCCAACAGGAGTACGTGTGGCTCTACACGTCGATGCTGGCCAGTGTGATGTTCTACATGCCGACCATTTCGCTGTCCAATTCGGTGGCGTACTATTCGCTGGAGAAAGCCGGGCTGGATACCGTGCGGCATTTTCCCCCGATCCGCGTATGGGGTACGGTGGGTTTTATCTGCGCGATGATCCTGGTCGATCTGCTCGGGCTGGCGCGTACGGCGGGGCAGTTGTATTTTTCGGGGGCGATCGGGATCGTGCTCGGCCTGTATGCCTTTACCCTGCCGCATTGCCCGGTGAACCGCGCTCCGGAGAAGAAAGGCTGGGTGGATGCGATGGGCTTGCGGGCCTTCACCCTGTTCCGTGAACGGAAGATGGCGATATTTTTCCTCTTTTCGATGCTTCTGGGAGTCTCTTTGCAGATCACCAATGCTTTTGCCAACGATTATCTGACCAATTTCTTCGGGGCCGATCCGGCTTATCAGGGCACTTTCGGGGTGGAACATGCCAATATCCTGATCTCGCTTTCGCAGGCTTCCGAGACCTTGTGCATCCTGTTGATCCCGTTCTTCCTCAAGCGTTTCGGGATCAAGACCGTGATGCTGATCAGTATGATGGCCTGGGTGTTGCGCTTCGGCCTGCTGGGTGCGGGCAATCCGGGCGGCGGAGTATGGATGCTCATCCTCTCGATGATCGTCTATGGAGTGGCTTTCGACTTTTTCAACATATCGGGTTCGCTGTACGTCAATCAGCAGACTTCGTCCACGATCCGTTCGAGCGCACAAGGCGTGTTCATGATCATGACCAACGGTTTCGGCGCCTTCTTCGGGTCGTATGCAGCCGGGAAAGTGGTCGATATGGTCGGTTGGCCCGATGCGTGGTTCGTCTTCGCCGGGTATTCGCTGGTGGTGGGCGTGTTGTTTGCCGTGCTG
>ERZ856578.3448-NODE-3448-length-23641-cov-4.919453_pt1 | contig 23641 bp, 19 predicted proteins | sample MGYA00514384_ERZ856578 | MGnify/ENA primary metagenome ERZ856578 (study PRJEB29103, sample SAMN06111958) | human gut metagenome | biome: human gut; feature: ankylosing spondylitis patient; material: healthy_person | host: Homo sapiens | place: China:Hangzhou... | reverse complement strand
TTCTCAAGAGTAACGCGCGCAGCCAAACATGCCACCGCGCCGCGTCGGTCTATCGCACACATAGCATGCGCTTTCACCGGACGCTCCTCTTCGTATGGATGCAGATTTCTGTTCCCAGAGAAATCATTGACATCAAAGCGATAACTCGTCTCCCGACTTGTCGCACAAGGCTGTCTGCCTCTGCGCATTACGGTTGCTGGCCAGTACCGGACTCTCACCGGACTTCCGTTAGTTACCCTGTGTTCCTGTTTGATTGAATGCAAATTACGGTAAGAGCGATACCCCCCCCCCGTATATTTTTTATCATACCACGCGCGCTGCGCAAAATCAAGTCTCATTTAGAAACATTTTCGGTATTGTTTCCCCGGTAAAGCGCTATTTGTTCTCGGAGAAGCCTTCTCCCAAGGTTTCGTTGGACTCGATGATGACGATAAACGCATCCGGGTCAACTTTTTTGACGGCTTTGCGCACACCGTACATTTCCTTACGACTCGAAGCGCACATGATTACATCTTTTTCCTTTTTGGAGTAACTGCCCTGTGCTTTGAGAAAGGTACAGCCTCGTCCCGTTGTCTGTTCAATCAGCGCGGCAATGGTTTCTGCGCTGTCGGTGACGATGAGTGCCAGCTTGCCGGAAGATATCCCATACATGAACTTATCCATGACGGCGGACAGGATAAAGCTGATAATCACACCATAAATCAGACCATCGATGTCCTTGGATACCAGGAGTGTACCGATTAGAACAATGGACGATTCCATTGCAAAAGAAATGCCTCCCAGCGTCAGATGCGGTTTTTTCGCTTTGATGGTCAGCAGAATAAAATCTGTACCTCCGGTCGAGGACTCGCGCATAAAAATCATCGCATAGCCGAGGCCCGGCAGCACCGCCGCACAGACCATAGCGAGCATTTTTTCTCCGGTATACAGCGGAAACAGCGGCGCAACGTAGTCCATAATGATCGAGGTGATCAGGATGCTGCGGATCGAACGCAGCATGAAGCCCTTGCCCAGTGTCTTATAACAGGTGATTGCCACCGGAATATTGAGTGCCAAAGCGACTGTACCGATCGGCAGTCCCCACAGGTGATAAAAAATCAGTCCGATGCCGTTGAACCCGCTCATCGGAAATTTTGCCGTTGTCGCGAAATTGTAGGTTCCAAGTGCAATCAAAATGCCCGCCGCGATATCGACCAATATATCAATGCAAAGTTCTTTCTTTTTGTTTGTTTTCATAATCTAACTCCCTATTGACTGTTTATTCTTGTTTCGTTTCTGTATGCGCTGCATCGCTGCACAAACCTGTGCAGGCAAAGCGTAAGGCTGCAGAGCCTTACACTCCGCAGCCTTTCGTAAGCCGCTATACCCGCACAACTGCGCAGGAAAAGTTGTCGGTGTCAGACGATAGAATTGCCCATTCCCATCGTCTCCTGCGAAATGCGCGGGAAGGTCGTCTATTGTGTATCGCGCTTTTCGTCTGCCTGTGGGCGCAGATATGCATCTGCCGGGTTTTTCCATTCCCGATGCAAAAACATATCCAGTGCTGCCTCTTGCCGCTCTTCGTACTGTTGTTTTACCATATCAGTAAGATTTTTGTTTTCTTTTTCTTTATTCATGATATTGCCCTTCTTTCTCTTGCATAAACAGATTTCCTTTTGTTTCGTCTCCCATAAAACATGAAGTTAGCAAAATCCTTCGCTCTCTGCGCTTCCGGGCGCAGCCGCGCGCGGTATGCAGCAAAGCCGTAAAGCAAAATTCCTCACGAAGCAGTCCCCCTTCTCCTAAAATGCAAACAAAAACAGACTGCCGTTTCTCTGACAGTCTGCATAGATTCCAATCCTGATACGCGAAGTCTCTTGCGAGCAGCGCCGCAAGGCTTCTCAAGAGTAACGCGCGCAGCCAAACATGCCACCGCGCCGCGTCGGTCTATCGCACACATAGCATGCGCTTTCACCGGACGCTCCTCTTCGTATGGATGCAGATTTCTGTTCCCAGAGAAATCATTGACATCAAAGCGATAACTCGTCTCCCGACTTGTCGCACAAGGCTGTCTGCCTCTGCGCATTACGGTTGCTGGCCAGTACCGGACTCTCACCGGACTTCCGTTAGCTATCCTTTTTTGCTGTTTCAACTTTCAGAAGATACCTCGTATCTCCTTTTTTATCATAGCATGTGCCTGTCGCAAAAGCAAGCTTTTTTTGGCGCGCCTTTTTCCCTCCTTTGTAATCTCCCATGGTTCCCTTTCCCTGCATCACGCTCTCCTGTGCGCCGCACACGCTTGATTCATGCAGCACGAAAACCACTTGCGCTTTATCCTGCACGAAAGGCAAGGACAAAAGTACATATAACGAAATGCAGATTTCTATGTGCACATGGCGCACACGCGTGAGCGCCGCTTCGCAAGGTGCTTCTGTCGTTATTACGGAAATATCGCACAGCGACATTTCCTACATAACGCGCAGAGAAAATCCGCCGGATTATCGGCGGATTTTCGGCTGCAATCTACTTGGGATATCACTTGCAATGTTCCCTTGTTGGTTTTACTGCGTTCCTCCTATAGCGTTCCGGTTACCGTCAGGGTGCTGATGCCCGGTTCTGTTGTCCACGTGCCTGTTGCGGCGTCCTGCGTATAGGTTGCCGCCGGGACAGTAACTCTGCCCGGTGTGAGGGTGAACTGTCCTGTCGCTTGATCGTAGGTGTAGTCTGTTGCCGCGGTCAGCGGCGTGCCGTTCAGGCTGACTGCCAGATTCGACAGAATCGGGTTAAAGCGGTCGCTGACCGTCGCGTTGTCCGCCGGAGTTACCGCGGTATTGCCGCTGTTCTGAATCGTAAAGGTGTAGGTCAATGCACCGTTTTCGGTAACGACCCGCGGGGAAACTGCCTTGTTGATGGTCAGAGCCGCACGCTCCGCCGCGGTTACGGCTTCTGCTGCGGTCACAGGGTTTGTGACGCCTGCGCCGCTGATGGTCGCCGTATTGTTGATCCTTGCGCCTGCTGTGCGCGGCGCATACTGATTTGTGTTCGCCTCATAAAGAAGCATCGCATTGCCGCCTGCCGGCACGTTCAGTCCTGTTACCGTCAGCGGCGCCTGCGCGGTTACGGTCGGCGCCGGCTGCAGGACACCGTTCACATAGTAGCGAATCGAGCCATTCGCGTAGGTCAGCGGCGTTAAGGTCTGCGCACCGAAGGTATACGCACCCAGATCATCGGTCAGCGTCAAGCCTGTCAGCGGCGCCTGCCCGGTATTCAAAATGCTGATGACATAGGTGATATCATCGCCTGCGGTATATGCGTCAACGACGGCGTTCTTCTGCGCGGAAAGCACCTCGAGGATTTCTCCGGTGACGATATTGGACGCGGTTGTCGTTCCGTTATAGGTGAGGGTTGCCTGGTTTGTGAATGTTGCCATATTTTAGCCTCCATATATGAGTTTACAAAAACGCTGCTGCCTTTTGTACCATCATATGCAGGGTTCTCCGTAAGCGTCCACACAAGAAAAGTCAGCTTTGTCGATTCAATTTTCATTCGCTGATTAGATTTTCAACCGTCGCTTTTTTCACATTCCGGAAGCCGCGCAAGCGATATTTCCTGCACACAAAAAGAGCCCGTCTTTACGACTGCGGCTCCCATATTTTTTGTATGCTTTTGTACTGATATTGGTCGTATCCCGCACAGCAGCTTGTGCAGCCTCCGACCACCAGCAGCAGGTCATATCGCACGCCCTCCTGCGCATATTCCCAATCCCAATCCGGATGCCGCGCACACAGCACCTTTACATATGCCGCGCGGTCGTATCGAGGATTGCAGCCGCCGCAATATTTAATCCCGACTTTCATGGTGTCTTACTTTCGCTTCCTTCCTGATCTTGATTCTTGAAACTGTCAGCAATGTTACAGGCTATGTAAATTCTATCATTAAGTCTACATCGCATTCCCTCTTCATATCCTATTATAATCCGATTCTGCCCTCCTTACAAGAAAATTTAGTTCATCAGCAAAACCGACGCCCATGCGGAGCGTCGGTCTTCAGAAGCTTTTATTGCGAAAGGAGATGCACAAGCGGTCCTCTCTGCATCTGTAAGCTCATTCCTTGATTCCTGCAATGGCTTTTGCAAGCGCTTTCTTGCCTTCGATATTGCCTTGCCTTTGGATCATGATCCGCTGTGCCTGCGGAGAGCCTGCGCCATGCATGGACTCCGTACGGTAGCCGACCGCCGCCGCGCCCAGACAGATGTTCTCTAGGAATCTCAAGACTCTCATTCTCTCTTCCGTCGTGCATTTATCGGTATTTGCCGCGAAGAACTTATTGCATACCTCGCCGATCGTTTCGCCGTTTCTGCCTACGACAAGGTCAGACTTGAAGTCCTTTTCGCTCGGCATCGTTACCATCAGACCGCCCGCGATGTCTTCTGCCAGTCTGACGATCTCATACGGGAATCTGGTGACGTTCTGCTTGCAGACGTTTGCCAAAAGCAGGTCGATGATGTAGCCGCCGGATTTGGTCGCGTGACCTTCGGAGGAGCATGCGATACCGCAGCAGTATAACGTCTCGTTCAGATGTGTCATCTCAATCAGCTTATCCTTGATGTGGGATGCCTTGTCCGCGCCGTTGTATTCGGCTGCCAGCGCTGCCGCGCCGATGACCACATCGCCCACACCGACCTTGCAGCCGCCGTAGCTCTGTCTGTGGAAGCCCGCGAAACGCTCGACCAGCATCCCCGCGAAGTCATATTCGCCTGCCATGAAAATATATTCGTTCGGAATGAATACATCGTCAAAGACTACCAACGCTTCCTGTCCGCCGAACTGCTTGTTGCCAAGATCTACATCCGCGCCTTCTTCCAGCTTGCGGGTGTCGCAGGACTGTCTGCCGTAGATCATATACAGACCTTCCGCGTCAGACGGGCACGCGAAGCAGACTGCGTAGTCCTTGTCTTCTTCTCTCATCGCCTGTGTCGGCATCACGATATGCCAGTGGGAGTTGATGGAACCGGTCTGGTGACATTTCGCGCCGCGTACCACGATACCGTCCGCTCTTCTTTCCTTGATGCGAACAAACATGTCCGGATCCGGTTGCGCATGCGGCGCAAGTGCGCGGTTCCCCTTCGGGTCGGTCATCGCGCCGTCTACGATCAGATCGTTATCCTGAATGTAAGTAAGGAACTTCTTGAAGTTTTCATGGTAATGGGTTCCGTATTTTTCATCGATCTCATAGGTCGTGGAGTAGGTCGCGTTGAACGCGTCCATGCCAACGCACCGCTGGAAGCAGGATGCGGTCTTTTGACCGAGCAGTCTCTGCATTTTGACTTTCTTTTTGAGGTCTTCGGCGCTCTGGTGGATGTTCGCGAAGCGGTTAATCTTGTGTCCGGTCAGATGAGAAGTCGCGGTCATCAAGTCCTCATACTGCGGATCGTGGGCCAGGTCATAGGTGACTGCCACGCAGTTGATGGACGGACGGATGATCGGATGATCGACCCAGTTGTCGATTTTTTCACCGAACATATAGACTCTTGTGTTTAATTTTCTTAAGCTCTCGATATACTCTGCGCCTGTCATTAATGCCATATTATTTCCTCCTTGCTCCTGTTTGCTTAGCTGCTGATATCTTACTTATTATAAATCTCATACGCGAAGACTGCCGCGCCGATCGCTCCGGCTGCCTGGCAGTGTGGTACAACCTCGATTGCGCATCCCATCTCCTTAGACAGAGCGTCAACCATATTCGCGTTCAGCGCAACACCGCCGGTCATCACAACTTTTGGTTCGTAACCGACGCGATTGCACATTCCCATCACGCGCTTGGCGATCGCTACATGCGCGCCTCTTGCTACATCTGCAGCCTTTTCACCGGCAGCAAGTCTTGAAATGACTTCGCTTTCCGCGAAGACGGTGCAGGTATTGTTTATGGAAATTTCTTTTGTTGCTTGATCTGCAAGCTCTGACAGATCGTCCAAGGTGCATCCAAGGACTCTTGCCATGACTTCAAGGAACCGTCCGGTTCCGGCCGCGCATTTTTCATTCATGACAAAATTAGCAACCTTGCCGCTCGCATCAAGCTTAATAACTTTCGCGTCCTGTCCGCCGATATCCACGATGGTTCTGGCCTCTTGGGTCAGATAATTTACGCCCTTCGCGTGGCAGGTAATCTCGGTAATTTGCTTATCAGCATCTTGGAAATTGACGCGTCCGTAACCGGTAGCGATGGTGTACTGAATGTCATCTTTCGTGGCGTTTGCCTGCGCGAGCGCATCAGCAATGACTTCCTCAAACGCGTTGGTGCCTGTTCCCAGATTGATGACGGATACGCCCGCGAGTTCTTTTTTGTCGTTTAAAACCGCGACTTTCGTTGATGACGATCCAATGTCGATTCCTAAAAACATGTATTTCTTCCTCGTGCTTTCCTTTTTCTTAAATGAGCATTTCTGTGAAGCTCTGTACTCTGGTTCTGATCTGTTCGAAGGTGCTCAGTTGCTGATCTGTTTCCAGATAAAGCTCCGGAATGCCTGCTTTTTCAAGCTCTGCTTTGTAGATCGGATAATCATATTCTTCCGGATCGCAGAACTTCATCATCATGACAACAACAGCATCGGCACCGTTTTCTTTTACCATGTCGATCAACAGCTGTCCGCGCTTCTTATGCGGTTCGTAGAGGAAGGTGTCCCCCACCTGATCCGCGACGATGTAAGCCATCTTTTCGTAAGCGTCAGCAACGTTATCTCTAGCAGGCGTTCTCCAAAGGCGCGAGCCGAGGCTCATGTCATCGCCGACAACCGCCACCTGGTTTTCCTCGAAGACATCCAAAACTTCCACCGGCTCCGGCATCAAACCGGTCAGGATTACTTTGGTACCCTTGAAAGTCGACGGCGCTTCTGCCTTCAAACCTTCGATGATTTCCTTTACCTTTTCGGTGTAAACAGCCTTATCCATGAACTGTCCTGCCTTGATGATCAGATAGCGTGTCTTCGCACCGATGATCTCCGGATGCTCCGCGGCAGCTTTGGTGAATTCCCGCATGGTTTTGCGGTATTCTTCGTAGATCGCAAACGCTTCTTCCACCTTGTCTTCCAAAATGATCTTGCCTAAGATCAACTCCAGTTCATGCTTTACACGTTTGGTTTCGCTAATCATAAACTCCACACCGACCTTGAGGTCCCTGTGCTGCGGATAGGCCATGCCGATGACCGGAACCTGCGGAACCGCGACTTTCCAGTTTTCTTCGATGCACTTGAGCGTATCGCAGAAGGTCGGAACGATGACGGCTTTCAGGTTATCATAGACGCCGCGCATACCGAACTCAATATTCGTTCTCATAACGGAACAGCAGAAGCTCTGGAGATATTTATCTGCAAGCTGAATTTCTGTGCTGCCGCCCCACATGCCGACCGGCACACAGCCTGCCGCGTAAACGATTTCATCCGGTGTGTGGATCGGGAAACAGCCGACTAAAGCTTTCCCTGTTTCTTTCTGCGTCTGAGCAATGGTTTTGCCTGGGTGCAGCGCCGCATCGCATAATTGCTGAATGGTATCTTTGTAAGCCATTAGATGTCACCTCTTCTCTTCGCTTCTTTGTTCTTCTCCATCATTTCAACCAGAGCCTGAATTCTGGTCTCGTACTGTGCGTCACTGAATACTCTCGGATCTGTCTGATCGCCGTCAAAGATTACGGATGGACATCCGGTCTTTTCGGTGATTCTTCTCTGTACTTCGTAGGTTCTGAAGTCCATCAGCTTGCAGCTTCTGTTGCTGTGGAAAACAACGCCGTCCACATTGAAGTCTTTGATCAAATGTTCCATCTGGTCACTGCCGTAGTCCAGATTACGATTTGCGTAGTTGCCGGTATAGCTTCTGGCCATGCCGTCCAGGTCGTTCGTTTCGTATACCTTGTACCAGCTCTTCGGATAGGTGCTGGTGACCATGTTGATGCCGTATTTTTTGAGCAGTTTGAACGTGGTAGACAGATGCGGCCAACATGCAATGCCGTCCCAGATGATGCGGTACTGTTCCTCCGCACTGTTCCAAGGGCCCTTGCCCTGCTCCGCCTTTTCCTTTAATTCTTCATACCAGAGTTTGAAGAGCTTATGACCGTCTTCTGAGCTTCTCATACATACGATCATCGCCATATAGTTGAACATGTCAAAGCCGTTGAGCGGAGAAGGTGTGACCTTTCCCCAGTCTGTCGCTTTTTTCCACCATTCGCAGGTAGCGTTGTTCATCGCCATCTTTTCCGCCAGCTTGTCATAGTCCATCTTACGTCCGGTAAATTCTTCGAGCTGGGTGATCGCATTTTCAATCTGTCCCCGAATGTATTTTGTTGCGTTTTCCGGAACTTCATAGGTATGGTTGAACGGCATATCGAATAAAATCATTGGAATGTTCAGCTTCGTCGCGATGTTTTCGTACCACTTCAGTACTGTGTGACAGATGTTTGAAGAACTGAAGATAATGTCCGGAAGCGGAATATCCTGTGCTTCGGCATGTTGAATATCAACATAACCCATATTGACTCTCGCATAAGAGCAGATGTCCGCGCTGTATCCGATGCCCTCAGCATGCTCAATGAATTTCATCGCTTCTTTTCTCGCGCCGATCGCAGCTGCGTGGTTCTCCGGATATACAGTGGTAAGATCCATCGCATCCAAAAGCTCATTCGGGCAGATGGAAGTCGCCCATACGACCGGCTTGCCCTCCGCTTTTGCTCGCAATGCACTCTCATAGTGTTTTGCCGTCAATTGATTCAATAAATCTTTTGAGGTTAATTTCTTCTCTTCCATGAACGGTTGCCTCCTACTTGTTTTGATAAACGGGTTTTCTTTTTTCTATAAATGCGCGCATGCCCTCTTTCTGGTCTTCCGTATTGAATAACTTCGGCCATGCTTTCGTTTCGATATCAATCGCTTTTTCCATATCCGGCTCCTGGATGCCTCTCGCGACAACGTCCTTGACCATGCGGATCGCAACCGGACCGCGTTTCGCGATTCTGCCGGCCATCTTCATGGCAGCTGCCAGTGCTTCGCCTTCTTCCACCACCTGGTTGACAAGCCCCATCTGGAGCGCGCGGTCAGCACTGACTGCGTCACCGGTAAAGATCAGCTCTTTGGCAAAGGCCTCGCCGCAGATGCGCGGCGCGCGGATGGTGCCGCCGGCACCCGGGAAAATACCGAGCGTCACTTCCGGGAAGCCCATTTTCGCAGTCCTTGCGGCAATACGGATATCAGCGGTCAACGCGAATTCCATGCCGCCGCCCAAGGCGTAGCCTTCGATCGCCGCAATTACCGGAAGCGGCATCTTTTCGATTTTATTGAAGGTTGGCGTAAACGAAAAGACTTTGGCTTCTTCTTCATTGCATTCCGCCATACCTTTGATGTCTGCGCCTGCCGCGAAGTTCTTTTCGCTGTGAAGCACAACGCAGCGGATATCCGAATCTGCCTGGATCTGATCTACGAGCTTGTCGATTTCATCCACGATACTGCGGCTGAGCGCATTCAGCGCCTCCGGACGATCGATGGAGATAATGGCAATATTGTCTTCTTTTTTATAAACTACCTGAGACATGTTCTCTCCTCTCCCATGCGCGCTATTTGTTATAGTCGTAGAAGCCTGCGCCTGTTTTTCTGCCTAATCTGCCGGAGTCAACCAGTCTTCTAATCTGCGGGCTTGGTCTGAATCTGTCACCATATTCCGCAAACAGGATCTCATCAACCTGCTGGTTCAGGTTATGACCGGTAATGTCAAGCAGAGCGAAGATACCCATCGGATGACCGAGACCGTACTTGCAGATCTTATCCACGTCCTCTACGGAGCATACGCCTTCCTCAACCAGACGGCAGGCTTCCAGATACATGCAGTGGAAAATACGGTTCAGACCGAAGCCTACGACATCCTTGACCTTAACCGGTTCTTTTTCGATGTCAACCAAAAGCTGATATACCGCTTCTACGGTTTCTTCCGCGGTCAAAAGTGCCGGGATTACTTCCACCAGCTTCATGACGCTTGCCGGTGAGTTAAAATGTGTGCCGATGAACTGAGGTTTTCTTTCTTCGGAAACCGCCGCCGCAAGCTTTGTGATTGAGATGGATGATGTATTGCTGGCTAAGATGGTCTCTTTTTTGCAGATTTCATCCAGCTGCTTGAAGATATTGCTCTTGACCTCCAGCACCTCCAGCGCCGCTTCGATGATTAAATCGCAGTCAGCCATATCATGCATATCCGCGGTCGCGTGCACGCGCGCCAGCGTCTTTTCTTTGTCCTCTTCTGTAATCTTGCCCTTCTTGATATTCTTGTCGAGAACTGCGGCTTGTTTTACTTTTCCGTTATCCGCCAACTCCTGGTTTACATCGCTGAGTACGGTTTCATAGCCGGCTCTCGCGAAACAAAGTGCGATTTCTGCTCCCATCATTCCAGCGCCGACAACGCCAACTTTCTTAATCATTTCTTATCCCTCCGTAATCATATTTCTTATGATATAATTGTTACGTTTGCCCACAAGGGCTTTTCTACATTTTCCATGCAAAAATCAAGCCAAGATACGAGTACACTGTCATGCATGACAGCAAAAAAAGCCTCAAACCATTCTAATTTCAAGAACTATGGTTTCAGACTTTTTTCTTCAATCTCGTTTTTTTTTGCTGTTTTTTTGATTTTACGATGCAATGGGGCATCACAGTCAGAAAATTCTCTGCCGATCTGCATGCTTTATGCCAATTCAGATTTTGCAGAACTGCATAGTCACATCTTGACATTATGCTAAAAGGAATAGCTAATCCAAGCCGTATTTCTGGAGCTTTCTTACAATTGTCGACTGATTGACATTCAGCTTCGCTGCCATCTCTCTGGTAGAGCTGCAGCGTTCTTTTTCTCTTGTCAAAATCAGCTTCTCCAGTTCATCGGTCGCCTCCGCCAACGTCAATGCGTCATCGCTCGCAATCCGCTTGATTTCTTTGGTACTCTCTCCCTTTTCGCTCGAAGCGATCCAAGGCAGATCCTCCGTCTGCAGATATTCGTTATTGCTGACGATAACCATGTTTTCGACTACATTTTTGAGCTGCCGGACATTTCCGGTCCACTCATGCGCTTCCAACTCCTTGATGACATCATAGGTAAACAGCTTATGCTGGCAGTATTTTTTGTTGTATCGGTTGATAAACAGATTTGCAAGCGGCATGATATCATCGATTCTCTTGGAAAGCGGCGGTACGTTGACCTGTACAACGTTCAGCCTATAGTACAAGTCCTCCCGGAAGGTCCCTTCCTGCGCCATTTCTGCGAGATTCTTGTTCGTTGCCGCGATTACCCGGACGTCCACATTCTTGGAATCCAGACCGCCGACTCTGCGCACCTCTTTGGTCTCCAAAAAGCGCAGTAGCTTTACCTGAAAATCCAAGGAGGTTTCTCCGATCTCATCCAAAAAGATCGTTCCGCCCTCTGCCGCTTCTATCAAGCCCTTTTTGCCCATTTGCATCGCGCCGGTAAAAGCACCTTTTTCATAGCCAAAAAGTTCTGATTCAAGCAGTTCGAACGGTATCGCGCCGCAATTGATCGCGATAAACGGTTTTTCGCTGCGCATGCTGTGTCGATGTATGAATTTTGCAACCTCCTCTTTGCCGACACCCGAGTCTCCGAGGATCAGGACATTAGCCTGAAACGGCGCTACCTTTTCGGCCAGAGTCAGTACATCGCGCATGCTTTTGCTGGCTGCCACGATCCCGCCGTCTCGTTCCAGATCATCGTCATTGTAATAGGCATATCGGTCGCTGTATAATTGCTCTCGCTGCTTCGCCATCTGCAGCTCTTCCGTCAGATTGTATATTTCTGATATATCCCGCGCGTTGATCACAATTTTTTTAATCTCGCCGTCTTTGTCGAAGATCGGCTTGCCGGTCACCATGATGTGTCTCCCGGACTTCACAACCTGACGCTTGGATACCGGCGCTTTTTGCTCTGCAACCAGATAGGCCACCGAATTCGGCATCCAGATCGGATTGATCAGATCGCGCATGTATTTCCCCTCGAGGTCGCTTTTTCTGATTTCTGCGACACGTTCATACGAATCATTTACGAACAGCACCTTTCCGTCTTTATCAGTCACCAGTATTCCGTCAAAGGAACCTTCGAGAATTTCTTTTAACTCTTCCGCAAGTTTCTTTTCATATTCTAGTTCTTTCTTTTCGTTCATGATCTACCTCTGCTTCATTAGTTCTGAGGGAATTTAGCTTCTGCTTTCGTATGGTATAACAACTTCATTATACCACAGCTTTTTTTAAAAGTGTATGAGAATCTTCCCACGCCGACAAAATATTGTCAATGCATCCTCATGGCGCAGAACGCCGCGCTCATGACAAAATCATAATCATAGCGCGGCGCTCTGCGTTGTGTGTGATGTGTTATATGTAATCATATGAGGATGCCAAGGGCACCCTTCGAGAAGGAGCTAAATATAAATCATCCCGGCATCTCTGCAGTATGCTTCCCAATCCTTTTCGAGCTGTTCCCTGAATTTTGGATGTGCGATGGAGATCAGCGCTTTTGCTCTTTCCCTGATCGGCATACCGAATAAATCGACTGCACCGTATTCGGTTACGACCCAGTGTACATCCTGTCTGGTCGTCGTAACCGGGGTGCCTGCGCCAAGGCAGGCCACGATTCTGGATACTTCCCCGTGTTTCGCCGTAGACGGCAGCGCAATGATCGGCTTGCCGCCCTTGGACTGCTCTGCGCCCCTCATGAAGTCGAGCTGTCCGCCGACGCCAGAGAACACAGTCGTTCCGCGTGTATCCGCGTTGACCTGACCCATACAGTCTACTTCCAAAGCGGAACAGATGGCGACTACCTTATCGTTCTGCGCGATAATACCGACATCGTTGGTGTAGTCTACCGGTTTCAGTTCGATCAAGTTATTGTGATCAACATATCTGTAAAGCTCCTTGGTTCCCTGCACGAAGGTCGCGACAATCTTGCCCTTGTTGATATTCTTTCTCTTGCCGTTTACCACGCCTGCCTTGATCAGCGGGATCAGGTTATCCGTAAATACTTCTGTATGTACGCCGAGGTCCTTCTTGTCGCCGAGGAACTTGAGGATCGCGTTCGGAACGCCGCCCTGTCCCATCTGCAGACAGGAGCCGTCCTCAATCAGCTGTGCGATATTGTAGCCGATCTTTTCGACGACCGGATCGTCAGAGGAAATCGGATCGATCGCATAGATATCTTCGTCATGTTCTACGAAGAAATCGATATCGGATACATGCACCATGGTGTCACCGCAGACATACGGCATATTCCGGTTCACCTGACAGATCGAAACTCTTGCAGTCTCGATGCAGGCCTTCGCCTGGTCGCAGCAGGTGCCGAGGTTGACATAACCGGATTCATCCGGCGGCGTGCAGTAAAGCATCGTTACATCGCAGCCGATCTTTTTATCTCTCATCGCCTTTGGCTGTGCGTAGAAGTGCATCGGCAGGAATTCGCCTCTGCCCTCCTGTACGCAAGCTCTTGTATTCTTACCTAAGAAATAGCACACCGGAACGAAATGCCCATGGTATTTCGGGTCTGCGTAAGGGGCTTCTCCTACGTTCAGACCCTGCAGAATACCGACGTTTTCCAGTTCCATGCCTCTGGTTTCGCATAAAACCTTCATCAGATATCTCGGCTCCGCGCAGTTGTGCCCCGGTACGACCATGTCTCCGCTCTTTACCTGTTTGACAGCCTCTTCAGCAGAAACGAGTTTACTTTTATAAATCTCTTGCCATTCCATAGTTCTATAACTTCCTTTCTGAAATCAAATTTTGTTGTGTTTTCGATATCATATCCTACCGCATTGCAAGGGTCACATCGCCGGTGCAGGCCAGCACGCCTTTTGTGAAGACCTGACAAGTGCAAGTCACGATTGCTTTCTCCTGCCTTTCCTTTGCAAATAGCGCGTGTGTCTCCAATGTATCTCCCGGCAAGATCTTTGCAAGGAATTTCACATTGTTCACGCCTAAAAACAGCGGCACTTTCCCTGCATAGCGTTCTGTGGATAAAATCAGGATATCAGCAGTCTGTGCCATGTTTTCGACTGTATACACGCCCGGAAGCACCGGATCGCCCGGAAAATGCCCTTTGAAGATTTCTCTCTCCGGATCAATAAACCAGGTCGTTGTGATGCTCTGCTCCGGCTCCATCTGCACTACGTTATCTACAAGCAGCATAGGTTCTCTATGCGGAATGACTTTTTTTACCTCGTCGGTTGTCATGAGAAGTTTTTCCATGATTGCATCCTCCTTCTTATCAAGCTAACCTTCGTAAATATTTTCGATCAGTGTCGAAACACCGAGTCCGCCGCCGCAGCAGCTGGAGAACATGCCGTACTTGCCGCCTCTTCTGATCAGTTCTTTCATCGTGAAAATGCAGACTCTCGCGCCGGAAGCACCGTTCGGGTGTCCGAATGCGATTGCGCCGCCGTTCGGGTTCCAGTTTTCCATGTTCATCTTTTCGCCTGTGATGTTTTCCATTTCCTTAATGACAGAAAGGTTCTGTGCTGCGAACGCTTCGTTGCATTCGTATACATCCACATCGCTCATCTTAAGACCAACTCTATTGAGGATCTTCGTGTTGGAGAACGCCGGTCCGATGCCCATTTCCTTTGGATCAACGCCGACATCCAGACCATAGATCCATTTTGCCATCGGCTTGTAGCCAAGCTCTTTTGCTTTCTCCGCAGTCATCATCAGAACGAAAGCAGCGCCGTCGTTCATGCCGGATGCATTGCCCGCAGTGGTCACGCCGCCTGCGTTGACCGGTCTTAATTTTGCAAGGCCCTCTAAGGTCGTGTTTGCTCTCGGATGTTCGTCGGTATCTACGATGACCGGTTCACCTTTTTTGGTGTATTTGACTTCGACCGGCATGATCTCTTCTTTGAAATAGCCTTTCTCCATGGCAGCTGCTGCTCTCTGCTGGGAACGAAGTGCAAATTCATCGCACTGCTCTCTGGTGATGCCCCATTTGACAGCCATGCCGTCGGAAATTTCGATCATGGACATGTTGTCCTCGTCTGTCGGCGCCAGTCTTCTCGGTGCTGCTGTCGGCGGATGATCCTTGTACGGTTCTACGGAAGCCGGGAATTTGTAATAGTCCTGGCTGTGTGCTTCTGCACCGCCGCAGATCGCAACGTCAATGATGCCTGCCTGGATCTGCAGAGCCGCATTGTTGATGCAGGCGATGGAAGAACCGCACTGCATTTCGATGAAGGTTGCGGAGGTCTCATACGGAAGTCCTGCGATCAGGGACGCATATCTTGCAAAGTTATGGGTGTTCACGTCGCCGGAAGCACTGCCTGCAAAAACAGCATCCACCTTGCCCTTGTTCAAAATGTCTGTCTTTTCGCACAGACCCTTGATGGTCATGCCGGCTAACTGTACCGGTGTAAATGGTCTCAATGCGCCGCCCATTCTGCCGAAGGCTGTACGCATACCGTCTACGATTACAACTTCTCTCATTTGTTTTCCTCTTTTCTGTTATTTCATGGTTTTATGTCTTATTTTTAACAAATTTGATCTGTTTTTTGACCGCGGCGCTCTGCGCCGCAGCCAAAAGAAATATCTTTATTATTGATCCCAAAGAGCCATGATCTCCGGGATGACCTTGTACAGGTCGCCTTCAATCGCATAGTCCGCAAGCTGCATCATCGGGCATTCCGGATCTTTGTTGATCGCTACGATGATCTTGGAGGTCTGCATACCTGCCTGGTGCTGAATTGCGCCGCTGATGCCGCAGGCAAAGTAGATTTCCGGCTTTACCGTTGTTCCGGTCTGTCCTACCTGATGGCTCTGGTCAATCCAGCCTGCGTCTACCGCCGCTCTGGATGCGCCGACCACGCCGCCGACCTGCTCCGCAAATTCCTGCATCAGTTTGAAGCCCTCTGCACTGCCAAGCCCTCTGCCGCCCGAGCAGATGATTTTCGCGTCGGTTAAGGATACGATCTCTTTCGCTGCCTTGACGACGTTCAGCACTTCTACACTGATGTCCTCCTTGCTGAGCTTGACCGCTGCCTTGATGATCTCGCCCTTCGCGCCTTCTTCCTTTTCACGCTTTGCCATTACGCCCGGTCTGACCGTCGCCATCTGCGGACGGGTATTCGGTGTCACGATGGTTGCCATCAGGTTGCCGCCGAAGGCCGGTCTGGTCTGCTTTAAGCCTGTGCTCTTGTCTTCTCTGTCAAGTCCCTTGAGGTTTGCCGTCGTGTTTGCTTCCAGATAGTCCATGTAGTTTGCCACATTGATGTCCAGTCTGGTGCAGTCTGCAGTCAGTCCGGTATTTAATCTTGCAGCGACTCTCGGTGCGAGGTCTCTGCCGATATGGGTCGCGCCGAAGAGCACGATCTCCGGTTTGTATTCGTTGATGGCATCTGTCATCGCTTTTGCATAGCCGTCTGTCGTGTACTGCGCAAGCAGTTCATCCTCCAAAAGATAGACACAGTCTGCACCATAGGCAAAGAGTTCGTCTGCAAGATGGTCAACTTTGTTTCCGACAAGTACTGCGCATACCTTTGTTTTGTCGCTGATCTCTCTGGACAGCTTATGGCCTTCTCCCACAAGCTCCAGCGCGACATTCATCAGTTTTCCCTGTCTCTGCTCTGCAAAGACCCATACATTTTTATAGCTTTCTAAATTTGCCATTGCTTTTCCCTTTCCTCTATGTTAAATGATGTGCTTTTCTTTTAATACGGATACCAGGTTTGCTGCCTTTTCTTTCGGAGTATCTCCCTCTACGCTGATGCCTGCTCCCTTTGGCTTCGGTGTGAAGGATTTGAATACGTTCGTTGGGGAAGCTTTTAAGCCTACCGTACTCGTATCAACGCCGATGTCTGCCGCGCTCCATACCTTGATCTCCTGCTGTGCTGCTTTGAGGATGCCCGGTACGGACATGTATCTTGGGGTGTTCAGCTCCTTGATGCAGGTCAAAACACAAGGGAGTTTGACCTTGAGTTCTTCATAGCCGTCCTCAAGCGCACGCTTTACGATCGCGTGATCTCCCTCCAGCTTGAAGTCCTTCACATAGGTAACCTGCGGGATGCCAAGCTTCTCTGCGACCTGCGGGCCTACCTGTGCGGTATCGCCGTCGATGGCTTGTCTGCCTGCAAAGATCAGATCGAAGGTGCCGACTGTCTTGATGCCTGCCGCAACCGCATTGGAGGTTGCCCAGGTGTCGGAGCCGCCGAGTGCTCTATCGGATAACAGGACTGCATCATCTGCACCCATTGCAAGGCATTCTCTGAGCATCTCCTTGGCCTGCGGCGGTCCCATCGTGACCACAACGACCTCTGTATCCGGCTGGCTGTCTTTGACCTCGAGCGCCTGTTCCAAGGCATTGGCATCATCCGGGTTGAGGATGGATGGCACGCCGTCTCTGATCAGGGTTCCCGTTTCCGGGTTGATTTTGATTTCTGTTGTATCCGGTACTTGCTTAACGCATACGATGATTTTCATTTTTTATCTCCTTTTCACTCATGCTCTTCTTTGTTCTTACAGGCCCATGTTGCCGGAGATGACGATTCTCTGTACTTCGGAGGTACCTTCGTAGATCTCGGTGATCTTTGCGTCTCTCATCATTCTCTCTAATGGATAGTCATTGGTGTAGCCATAGCCGCCAAGTGCCTGCAGTGCCTTGGTCACAGTCTTGTTTGCGTGTTCGGAGCAGAAGAGCTTTGCGATCGCTGCTTCCTTGGTGTAGCGTTCGCCGTTCTGCTTCTTCTCTGCTGCCTGATAGATCAAAAGCTTGCCTGCTTCGCAGCCCACTTCCATGTCCGCGAGCACGAACTGTGTATTCTGGAATTTGCTGATCGGCTTGCCGAACTGAACTCTGGCCTTTGTGTAGTCGATTGCTTCGTTCATTGCGCCCTCTGCGATACCGAGCGCCTGCGCCGCGATACCGATACGTCCACCGTCCAGCGTCTGCATCGCGATCTTGAAGCCTTTGCCCTCTTGTCCCAAGAGGTTCTCCTTCGGTACGATGCAGTCCTGGAATACGATCTCTGCAGTTGGAGATCCGTGCAGACCCATCTTCACTTCGTGCTTACCGACGGAGAAGCCCGGGAAGTCCTTTTCAACAATGAATGCGCTGATGCCGTGGTTGCCCTTGGACTTATCTGTCATGGCGAATACGACGAAGATGTCTGCCACATAGCCGTTGGTAATGAAGATCTTGGAGCCGTTGAGCACGTAGTGATCGCCCTCCAGTCTGGCTACGGTCTGTCCCTTGGAAGCATCGGAGCCCGCGTTCGGTTCAGTCAGTGCGAACGCGCCGACATGGCGGCCTGTTGTCAGCATCGGCAGATATTTTTTCTTCTGTTCTTCGGTGCCGTTTGCCATAATTGGATCGCAGCAAAGACCGTTGTGGGTCGCTACGATATCGCCGGTCGATGCGCAGTGCTTGGAGAGCTCTTCGACTGCAATCGCTGCAGAAAGCACGTCAGCTCCTGCGCCGCCGTATTCCTTCGGCACGCACATACCCATGATGCCGTATCTAAAAAGCTGATCGATCGTTTCTGCCGGGTACTGTGCCGTACGGTCCGTTTCCGCTGCGATCGGCTTCACTTCGTTCTCTGTGAATTCCCGAACCATCTTCTGGATCATCTTCTGTTCCAAGGTTAATTCCAAGTTCATTTATTTGTCCTCCGTTTCATCTATGATTATCTAATCATTAACGTTTGCGTGATATTTATCTTATCTTTCAAAAATCGTGCCAACATTTTGTATCTTTCATAAATGTTGAAATTCCAACATTTATTTTTTTTTGCTCACAAAATACTTTTACTTTTATTCGCAGTCACATCGTTCCGATGCCTTTTTGCATCAAAACTGGCCGTAAAAATTACAGAACGACACCATCCTTCAGACATCCCATCATATAGTACCCGTTCTTTTCATTGCAGGTTTTTTTGCCGTTGATCGCAAGCATGACCTTATCATAAAGTTCTCTGTCCAAAGCCTGGACTTCTTCCTGTGTTTTGGCTTCCAGGAGTCTGCCTGCATCATAGTCGATCCATCTAGGTTTTCTCTGCGCAAGTGCGGTATTGGAAGATAAGCGGAAAGTAGGTCCCGCAAATCCGCACGGTGTACCGCGCCCGGTCGTAAAAATGACCAGTACCGCACCGGCCGCGATCTGTCCGGTCACACCGGCCAGGTCATTGCCCGGTCCGCTGATCAAAACAAAACCATTCTTGGTCGCGCGTTCGCCGTAATCCAAGACCTCCATAACAGCGCAGTGTCCGCCCTTTTGAATACAGCCCAAGGATTTGTCTTCCAGCGTAGAAAGCCCGCCGGCTTTGTTTCCCTGGGTCGGGTTATCAGCTGCCTTTTCTCCATACTTCGCGAAGTATGCTTCATAATTATGGATCATTCTGACGATTTCCTTGAAACGTTCCTCGTCTGCTGCCCGATTCATCAAGATATGCTCCGCACCCATCATCTCCGGTACTTCGGTCATATTCATGGTAGCGCCTTCCTGTACCATCGTATCGCACAGATGTCCCAGCAAGGTATTGGCAGTAATGCCGGAATAACCATCGGAGCCGCCGCAGTTCATGGCAATGTGCAGTCTGCCGACATTGATCGGGGTACGCCGGTCTTTGTCGATCTGCTCCATGATCTCATCGATTTTTTGCATACCTGCTCCGACTTCATCCAGCTCTTGCTGAATGGTTACATATTTGATGCGGCTCTTGTCATAATCGCCCAGATACTTTTCCAGTTCTGTCGGAATCATCATTTCACAGCCGAGACTGACCATCAGCACACCGCCAAAGTTTGCATTTTTGATTACGCCGGCGATGACTTTTGTCTGCGTTTCCAGATCTTTGCCGGCCTGACTGCATCCGAATTCCTGCGTCAGCGGCAGAAAACCATCGAAATGATCGTTTTCTTTGTATTTTTCCTCTGCTGCTTTTACGATATCCTTGAGCGGTCCGTTTGCACAGAATACGGTGGAAATGACAGCAACGTAGTTACGGATTCCGGCACCTCCGTCTTTCCTGTCGTATCCCATAAATGTTTTGTCGCTTTTCCCCGGAAAAATCGAAATCGGATTAAAGTGATACGTGTACTCTTTTTCCGCACCCAATCCGGTTCTCAGATTATGGGTGTGTACCCACTCTCCAGGCTTAATCGCCGTTTTGGCGTATCCGATTACATTGTCGTATTTGATGACTTCTTCGCCTTCCGCGAAATCCTTGATCGCGATCTTGTGCGCGTTCGGAATATCATCGAGCAGAACGATTTCTTTTCCATCCACAACAACGGTTTCACCTTTTTTTAATTCTGACGTTGCAAGTACAACATTATCATTGGGATTTAATTTTAAAACTGACATCTTCACCCTCCTGGTCTTCGCATTTTGGTTTTTTCTACATGGTAATGCAACAAATGTGCCAAGCAAAATACTCCGCCGAGCTTATCCTCTTTCCTGTCGTTTTTTTATCTTTTTGGCGGTTTTGCCCGACTTGCAGCGTCGATTTTGCAGCATAAGCCATGCTCGCTGTGATGCATTTGTACAAAGGACAGGGCTCATTCCTGCATCGCGGCCTGCCTCAAAAAGAAAACCGGTCGAAATGCTTCCGCCGGTCTTTCTTTTTTATATCATTCTTTTTTATATCATTCTTTCTTATCCTAACAGATTCGGCAGCCAAGTCGCTACACCCGGTACATAAGCCGTGACCAGAAGTACGATGATGCAAACCGCGAAGAACGGCATCATGTTCGGCAGTACCTTATCCATCGTTACCTTGCCGATTCTGCAGCCTACGAACAGGTTTGCTGCAAACGGCGGCGTGATCATACCGATTTCCAGATTCAGCAGCATGATGCCTGCGAAGTGGATCGGATCGACACCGAAGGACGTTGCAATCGGGATCAGGAAAGGTGCATCGGAATTCCCTGTCTTCTTGCAGAACACCGCTGTTTTTTGAGGATGGAGGTGTCGGCAATTTCATAAGTCTAGGTCTGATCGTCATCCGTTGCGATTTTGATGAGATAGCCTTCCTCGCTGTCCCGCAGCAGAATCGCCGCCAGCACCAGCAGAAGTATCGCCACGATCGTAACCATCACCTTGATTTTCATAACACGCTGAGATTCTTTGATGACATCAGAATCTTCTTGCGTGATTGGTTCTATACTTGTTTCCTTTCGCATCTCTGTTTTCCCCTCCTTCTGTCTTTTTCTTCTGTTACGCTTCCGGATTCTGCAAGATGGGTGCATTTAGATTCACGCAGAAATTATTTTGTATAGTCGTAAAAGCCTTTCCCTGATTTACGTCCGTATTCGCCTTTGCCGTAATGGGTCACAAGGCAGGCTTCTCTTGTCAGCGCGCTGAAAATCCGGGTTGCAACAAAACCGTAAAGTTCTTTTTCGATCGTGCACGGTGTCTTGTCAATGCTCTTGACAAACGCGAACGCGGCATCAAAGGTTTCATTTGTTTCATTCGACGTTTCCCGCAAAGACGCATTTTGATATGTGTCGATGCATATTATTTGATTCTGTCCGTATGTCGTAGCACTTCCTTTTGATTCAAAATCTCCTTGTTGACCAAATTCAACGGTAATTCGCCCCTCAAAACACGCGCAACATCCTCCGCGGGAGTTCTTTGCAGTATTGCCTGTGATTCCTCCGAGTACCATGCGGCATGCGGTGATATGATGACATTGTCAAAGCGAAACAGCGGATTATCTTTTTCCGGTGGTTCCTGTTCCAATACGTCAAGCGCCGCACCCGCGATCTCACCGTTTTCCAGCGCCCATACCAGATCTGCTTCCGATACGACCGCGCCTCTGGCCACATTGATCAGCACTGCGGATTTTTTCATTTTTTGGAGAGCTTCTCTGTCGATCAAATGACGTGTCTGATCCGTCAGCGGGCAATGCAGCGAAATATAATCCGCACCCTCGTAGATTTCATCCAAGGTTTTCGGTACCGCGCCGTACTGCGAAACCGCGTCGACATCTCCGTGCACATCATAAACCCAAATATTGTCACAAAGCGGCTTGATTTTATCAATAAAGCTTTTCGCGATTCTGCCAAAGCTGACGACACCGATGACCTGGTGCTTCAAGCTGTGTTGTTTCCCCGGCATGCCGAACCAGTTCCCCTGATGCGTCCATGCATCATGTTTTCCTACTCGTGTTGTCATTTCTAAAAGCAGCGAAAGCGCATAGGTTGAAACTTCCTCTCTGCAATAGTCGGAAACATTGCACACATAAATGCCTTTTTCTGTGCAAGCCTGCAGATCAATACCGTCAAAGCCGGTCGCGTAGCGGGCAATCACTTTGCACCGATCTAACTGTTCAACCAATGCTCTTGGCATCTTCGCGTATTGAATGATCAACGCATCCGCGTCTTTTGCGACCCGCAGAATATCTTCCGGCTTCTTATACTGACAGTCCAGTAATTCCACATCCAGTCCACTGAGGGCTTGCTTTTCATTTTCAATGTTATCGTATTCGTGATCCGTGATCACGACTTTGAATTTTGCCATTCTTTTCTCCTTTTTCTTTCTAAATCTCGTCTCCGTTTTTTAGCTGATTTCATAAATAATAAGCAATATTTGTGCCAATATTCTTCACACTTTATTCTAAAACAAAAGGAAGGCTATCTTAAAATTTAATTCCCACTTTGCGGGGATCGCTTTCCGCTGATTCCGATCTGATCACTTTACAAGGTATCCCCCATCAACCGGTATAATCGCTCCGTTCACATAGTCCGACGCAGCCGATGCCAAAAAAAACAGCCGCACCCTTCAAATCGTCCGCGCTTCCCCATATTCCTGCCGGGATGCGAGCGAATTATGTCGTATGGCTGCAGCCCTTGCCAAATCCAACGGATACCCCGACGCTTATTCCTTTTTTGGAAGATATGCGAGAGCAGCTTCCGTTTACATATCAAAACATTGTAGCAGATGCCGGATATGAACGTGAAAAAAATTACAGCTATCTGAAGACACACGGGCAGCTTGCGTATATCAAGCCTGCGAACTATGAAATTTCCAAGACCAGAAAGTATCAAAACGACATCGCTAATCGTGAGAATATGGTTTATGAAAAAGAAAAAGACTGCTACTACTGCAGTCAGGGGAAAGTCCTTCAGGCTATCGGCACGAAAACGAAGAAAACGGCAACCGGGTATGTTTCAACGAAAACGCTCTACCGCTGCGAAGCATGTACGACTTGCGATATGTCCGTAGCTGCGCACGATCTCCACGAAGCGGCTGTACTGCCTGAGCGTCTCACATTTTTTCACTATCTCTGCGTTCTTGCCGGAATTGCCCGCCGATTTACAGCGATTCCACCTCCGCAAGCGACAAACCGGTAAGTTCGGTAATGACAGAGCTATCCAAATTCTTTCGTTTCATGCCTTTCGCAATATCCAGCGCGGCTTTGCGCTCACCTTTGGTAAAACCGGATTGTTCCCCTTTGCTGAAACCGGACTTTTCGCCTTTGGTAAAGCCGGATTTTTCTCCTTTGGTGAAGCCATCTTTTTGTCCGGCGTCATAGCCGTCCAGTCTCGAAATCTCGAGGTCTTCTTCGCGTGTCAATTCTTTGAATAACATCTCAATCAACTCCGTTCCGTAATGCTCCATGAATTCTGTGAGGACGTTTTCTTCTTGGCATTGCGCCATGATCT
>ERZ856578.3443-NODE-3443-length-23663-cov-5.465573_pt1 | contig 23663 bp, 20 predicted proteins | sample MGYA00514384_ERZ856578 | MGnify/ENA primary metagenome ERZ856578 (study PRJEB29103, sample SAMN06111958) | human gut metagenome | biome: human gut; feature: ankylosing spondylitis patient; material: healthy_person | host: Homo sapiens | place: China:Hangzhou... | reverse complement strand
CAAAAGAAAATATTGACAAGGAACATATCTGCTGCGCCATGTCCGGCAAGCAGAGTGTTGCAAAAAAGGAATGGCTGAGACAACGCTTTGATGATGGACTTGTTTTCTATCGCAGCGAGGAACGCGGGAAATGCTTTATTGAATATATTCCGGCTGAAAACGCCTGGGTGCCTATTGAGGCAGACGGCTATCTCTACATTAACTGCCTCTGGGTGTCCGGCTCCATGAAGGGACATGGATACTCAAATGATTTGCTGGAGGCATGTATCCGTGATGCTAAGGCGCAAGGGAAGAAAGGTATTTGCATTCTGTGTGCAGAGGGCCGGAAGCGTGAATTTCTCGCTGACCCGAAATTCCTTACTTATAAGGGTTTCTGTGTGGCAGACATATCCGACTGCGGGATCAATCTCATGTATCTTCCCATGGAACCGAGCGCACAGATGCCAAAGTTCCGGGAATGCGCGAAGCATCCGGCGACTGAGGAAACCGGTTTTGTCCTCTATTACACCGACCAGTGTCCCTACACCTATTATTGGGTGCCAAGGGTGCAGGAAGTGGCGAAGGAACATGGCATCCCGTTCAAAGCTATCCATATTACTGACAAAGAATCTGCACAGAATGTACCTGCGCCAGTCACGACCTATGCTCTGTTTCGGGACGGTCAGTTTCTGACACAGGGTATTCAGTCAGATAAAAAATTTCTGGCGCTGAGCCGTCCTTTTACATAATTTACTTCTGAATCTCTGCAAGTGCTTTTTTAAACTGTACTGAAAATAGAACGGAAGTAAAGAGTACAGCAATAATATCAGCGATTGGCTCTGCCATATATACGCCTGTGGTTGGGTTGGATACCATGTGAGGCATGATATAAATAAGCGGGAGCAATAATACAAATTTTCGGACAACAGCAACAATGATGGAGTTGGCTGCTTTGCCAAGGGAGGTAAATGTCATCTGGCATGCAATCTGGATACCAAACAGGAACAGACCGCCCAGGTAGATTTTCAGCATTGGTGCAGTAAAGTCAACGAGACTTGCATCAGCAGTAAAGATGCCTACAAATATTTCGGGAACAAGCTGTACAGCTGCCCAGAGTGATATGGAGTAGGTTAAGCAGGTAGTCAGCAGTAAACGGAATGTTTTCTTTACCCTGTCCGCATTTTTAGCTCCGTAATTATAACTGGAAATAGGCTGTGATCCCTGTGCGATTCCCTGAAGGGGCAGCATAGCAAACTGCATCACGCTGGTTAAAATGGTCATGGCTCCGACTGCAATATCTCCGCCATAACGGAGCAGGGATGAATTAAAGCAAACCGTTACAACACTTTCGCTTGCCTGCATAATGAAAGTAGCAAGTCCAAGTGTAACGCAAGGAATAATGATCTTGGCTTCCAGATGCATATATTTTTTCCTAAGATGAAGCTGTGTTTTTTTACCGCAAAGGAAAAAGATTACCCAGATTGTGGAAACCGCCTGTGACAGAACGGTTGCCAGGGCTGCACCTTTTACACCCATGTGAAAACCAAAGATGAATATAGGATCCAGCGTAATATTGCAAATAGCACCGATCAGAACGGAAACCATAGAAGTTGTTGTGAAGCCCTGTGCAGTAATAAAAGCATTCATACCAAGAGTCAGCTGAACAAATAGCGTACCGATCGCATAGATATGCATATAATCAACTGCATAGCTGATCGTATTTTCACTTGCACCAAAAGCCAGTAATATATCTTCACTCCAGATCAGTAAGACAGCAGTCAGAATAAAGGAAACAACAATCTGGAGAACGAAGCAGTTGCTTAATATTTGTTCTGCTGACTGATTGTCCCGTTTTCCCATATAAATAGATGCTCTTGGTGCACCACCGGAGCTGACCAGTGCCGCAAAAGCAGAAACAATCATGATGATTGGCATACAGACTCCGACTCCGGTGAGAGCCAGACTGCCATTGCCTGGTATATGACCGATATAGATGCGGTCTACGATATTATAAAGCATATTGATAAGCTGGGCGATTACGGTCGGGATAGACAGCTTAAGAAGCAATTTTCCGATCGGTTCTGTCCCAAGAAAATCTTTGTTATCCTGCATGGATAGTACCTCCTTTTGGTATTTTGTGTTATTCATTCAGCATCTGGCATGCATTCGCTGCCATAGAGTCAATGATTTCCTTATAAACATGTATCTGTTCTTCAGGGATATTCCGGGTAAGCTTCTGATTGAAATTCTTCTGCATTTCCAGTCCGGCTTTCAGAATTGGCTGCGCCTTTTCGGTGCAGGAGAGTAAAACCTTTCGTCTGTCTCCGGTCACGGATCCTCTCTGCAGATAACCGGCAGTTACCAGTTTATCAACATGGACAGACACTAAGTTCTTTTTTATTTTCCGAAATTCGCTTATCTGCTGGGCAGTACATAATTCAGGATTGTTGTTGAGAAACATTAAAATGTCAAAAGATACCTGTGGAATGTCAAATTCGTGAAGAATAGGTTCACACATTTTGTTGTAAGCATTTAATACATCATGAAAAAAAGCTACAAATGTCGATGGAGTCATAGATACCTCCCTTGAATAGTATTTTTTTGAACTGTATCAAATAATACGATAAAGGATAAGGAAAGTCAAGACAAATAATGTGAAATGATGGTCGTTGACGCAGTGGGACAGGTGATTTATACTGAGGGCAGATAATCGTGCTGGTCACAGAATATCAACATGGTTATTAGAAATGTTTTGCAGGTGTTTCATACGTATAAGAAAGAGCAGGTGTATCATGAAAAGAAAAATCATAATGGTAGTGGTGATAGTTGCTGTGATTCTGGCGGCAGTTGCGATTGTATCAATTCTGGCACAGACACCGGCACTGATCTGATGAAAGGGAAATATTATCATGAAAGAAAACAGAAAGCTGTTAAAAGAGGTACTTAAGGATATCCGCCATGATATGACTGACGAAGAGGTGCTGAATCTGCTGGCGGACAGTAAGATTTCAGTCAGTCCTGAAAGCGGCAAGGAAAAGTACACCCTGGGGCAGCGTGCAGCAGATGCAATTGCAAAATTTGCAGGGAGCTGGGCATTCATTTTTTCTTTTACTGGTGTCCTTGTTCTTTGGATGATCGTCAATGCCGTGCTGGCATCCAAGGCATTTGATCCGTATCCGTTTATTCTGCTTAATCTGGTTCTTTCCTGCGTAGCGGCAATCCAGGCCCCGTTGATCATGATGAGCCAGAACCGTCAAGAGGAAAAGGATCGTCGCAGAGCTGAAAACGACTACAAGGTCAACTTAAAAACAGAGATTATGATTGAGGATCTATACGATAAGGTCAATGTCATTCTTGCCAAGCAGTCGGTGCTGGAGAAGCAGCTGCAGATAAAGAATCACCCCAATGGGAAGCCAAAACAGGAATAATTATTATTTTACCTTGACAAATGCAAGGAAGGTATATATAAACAATATTAGTAACAAATACTATTATTAAAAAATGATTTTGAAAAGGAGGAACTCGTAATGAAATATGTATGTGACGTTTGTGGATGGGAATATGATGAGGAGCAAGGATATCCGGAAGGCGGCATTGCACCAGGTACCAAATGGGAGGATGTTCCGGAAGACTTTGAGTGTCCTCTGTGCTCAGTTGGTAAAGATCAGTTTTCAAAAGTAGAGTAAAATATCTTTGATGCCTCGTTGGGAAACCAACGGGGTATTTTTGTCTAAAATAAATCAAAACTAGATGGAAAGGAATCAAATTATGGACGGGAAGAAAATGGTTGCAGCAGAGGAAAAGCATCTCATACCTTTAGATAAAGTCAATGGATATGATGTACGTCCTGGGTTTTATGGGATTAACGGAGCAACGGCTCTCAGGGAAGGCGTAAATTTTACAGTCTGTTCTCTGGAAGCCACGGCCGTGGAGCTTCTTCTATATCACCGGGGAGAAAAGGAACCCTATGCAATTCTGCCTTTCCCGAAACACTACCGGATCGGAAGTGTGTATTCCATGATTGTTTTTGATCTGGATATCTGTGATTTTGAGTATGCTTATCGGGTGGATGGTCCTTGCATCCCGGAAAAAGGTCTGATTTTTGATAAAACGAAGCCGCTTCTGGATCCTTATGCAAGAGCGGTCACCGGTCAGAGCATATGGGGCGAACAGCCTAATCAGGATCATGAATATCGGGCGCGGGTGGTGGTCAATGACTTTGACTGGGGAAATCATGTGGATCCGGTCAGACCGATTCAGGATCTGATTATTTATGAACTTCATGTCCGCGGTTTTACGAAGAATGCCTCTTCTGGAGTCAGTCATCCGGGAACTTTTGAAGGAATCAGAGAAAAAATCCCGTATCTGAAGGAACTTGGAATCACTGCGGTAGAACTGATGCCTGTCTTTGAGTTTGATGAGACCATGGGAAGGCGTGAAGTCAACGGCAGGACGCTTCTGGATTACTGGGGATATAATCCCGTGAGTTTTTTTGCACCGAATACCAGTTATACTGCAGATAAAGAGTTCAATCGGGAAGGCGATGAACTGAAAAACCTGATTCGTGAACTGAATGCCAATGGCATAGAGGTGATTCTGGATGTTGTATTTAATCACACAGCAGAAGGAAATGAAAAAGGACCGTTCTTCTCATTCAAAGGGTTCGATAACAGAGTTTATTATATGCTGACACCTGAAGGCTGGTATTATAATTTCAGTGGTTGTGGTAATACACTGAACTGTAATCATCCGGTGGTGCAGCAGATGATCCTTGAATGTCTGCGGTATTGGACGATTGAATACCATGTGGATGGTTTTCGGTTTGATCTGGCCAGTATTCTGGGGAGAAATGAAGACGGTTCGCCTATGAATCAGCCACCTCTTTTGAAAAATCTGGCCGGAGATCCTGTTCTTCGAAATGTGAAGCTGATTGCGGAAGCCTGGGATGCCGGTGGACTTTATCAGGTGGGCAGTTTTCCTGCTTATACCCGCTGGGCAGAGTGGAATGGGAAATACAGGGATGACATGAGAAGCTTTCTGAAAGGAGACTACTGGTTTGCCCAGGCAGCAGCAAACAGACTTACCGGCTCTTTGGATCTGTATACCGGTCAATATAAAGGGTATGATTCTTCCATTAATTTCCTCACCTGTCATGATGGCTTTTCTCTCTGGGATCTGTATTCTTATAATGGAAAGCATAATGAAGCCAATGGATGGAACAATTCTGATGGAGCAGATGATAACCGAAGCTGGAACTGTGGAGTGGAAGGAGAGACCACGGATCCTGAGATCCGCAAACTCCGTCTCAGAATGATGAAAAATGCCTGCATGACTTTGATGTGCAGCCGTGGGACACCCATGTTTCTTGCGGGAGATGAATTTGGAGACACCCGTTTTGGCAACAATAATCCCTATTGTCAGGATAATGAGATCTCCTGGTTGGACTGGACACGGCTGGATATGAACCAGGAGCTTTATCAATTTTTCAGAAAAATGATCTGGTTCAGAAGAGAACATGCGGTGATTCGGAGCGATCAGGGATTGTCAGAGACTGGTTTTCCAGCAGTCAGTGTTCATACGGACCGACCGTGGGAGCGTGCCATTGACCAGGATACAAAGGCTCTGGCAGTCTGCTATGCAGGCAAGACTGCACAGGGAGAAGACCTTGTATATCTGGCACTGAATGTGTATTGGGAGAAGCAGAAGTTTGAGCTGCCAAAGCTTCCGCCAGAGTATGAGTGGAGATGTTTTGCAGATACCGCACTGGATGGATCAGGAGAAGAAAATTTCAGCGCAGCCATCACCGAGTATTGGCTTCATCCCAGATCTTCAGCTGTATTTGTTGGAGTTAAGCGCAGCTGTTTATAACTAGCTTATCTGTAACATGACTGCTCAGAAGTTAATCAGAATATTTTATGATTTGCAAACCTGCATTTTTTTGGTATATTAGAGAACAAAGGGTTTAAAGGAAGGGTTAGATACATGGAAAAAAGAAATGCAAAAGCGTTATTACCGATTGCGGTGTTTGTAGTCTTATATTTAGGTCTGGGTATGTTATTTGAATATGGCCTGGAGATTGAGATGGGATTTTATAAAATCCCTGTTGTCGTTATATTTTTGATGGCATTGTTTGTTGCATGTCTGCAGAACCGGTCACTCAAATTGAATGACAAACTAAAAGTAATGGGTGAGGGAATCAGTGACCCTAATATTATTACAATGATCATTATATTTATGCTGGCAGGAATTTTTGTGGGAGTAGTCGGAAGATCCTCTGCCAACAGTGTGGCATATTTTATATTGTCGCTGATCCCACCTCAGTTTGCAGTGATTGTTCTGTTTGCTGTGAGCTGCTTTGTCTCTCTGGCCATGGGAACATCCGTTGGAACGATCACACTGATCGTTCCCATTGGAATAGCGGTATCCAGAGCTTCTGGATTTTCCACACCACTTTGTATTGCCACAGTAATGGGCGGTGCAATGTTTGGAGATAATCTGTCTTTCATATCTGATACGACAATTGCCGCATGCAATGGACAAGGTTGTAAAATGACAGATAAATTTAAGGAGAATTTCTTCATTGCACTCCCGGCAGCAGTTGCCAGTCTGGTCATCATCTGCATGTTATCTGTAAAGAACTACAGTGGTGGCTTTGTTCAGGAAGAATATCATCTGATACAGACGATTCCTTATATTCTGGTACTGGCAGGAGGAATCATCGGTCTGAATGTATTTCTGGTACTGATCACGGGTATTGTAAGTGGATCCATCATCATGATAGCAACCGGAATGATAGTGCCAACAGATCTGCTTGGAAATATGGGAGATGGTGCGGCAGGAATGTTTGAAACCAGTATGGTTGCCTTACTGGTAGCTGCAATCTGTGCCTTGATCAAAGAATACGGTGGATTTGCAGCTCTGTTATACTGGATAAAAAAGGTATTCAAGGGAAGAAAAGGCGGACTTCTTGGAATGGGGCTGCTGGTTGGTCTGATGGATATTGCAACAGCAAATAATACGGTTGCGATCGTTATGGCCAATCCGATTGCGAAGGAAATGTCAGGAAATTACGGAATCAGCAATAAGAAAGCTGCATCTATCCTGGATACGTTTTCCTGTGTTTTCCAGGGAATCCTTCCCTATGGAGCACAGATGCTCGTTGCGATCTCAGCTGCAACAGGACTTGGTGAGACGATCAATGCATTTGATATTTTACCGTTGCTGTTTTATCCTTACATGTTATTGCTTAGTTCGCTTGTCTTTATTTCTTTTGAAAAAAACGCATGATCACAGATTTTTGATGAGAAGGAATGGATGAATATGGAACAGAATCCACAGACGCCGCATAAGCGCCGTGTACGGTATAAGGGGAAATACCCGAAGAAATTTGAAGAAAAATATAAGGAGCTGCAGCCTGAAAAATATCAGGATACGATCCAGCATGTGATCCAGAAGGGAAATACTCCGGCAGGAATGCATATCTCTATTATGGTGGATGAGATCCTGGATTTTCTGAAGATCCAGCCGGGACAGATCGGATTTGATGCGACTCTTGGCTATGGCGGTCATACGAAAGCCATGTTGCAGTGTCTGCAGGGAAAAGGGCATATGTATGCCACGGATGTGGACCCGGAAGAGTCGGCAAAGACCAGAAAACGTCTGGAGGAGCAAGGGTTTGGTGAGGATATGCTGACGATCAAACTTCAGAATTTCTGTACCATTGATGAGATCGCAAAAGAGGTAGGCGGATTTGATTTTATTCTGGCAGATCTTGGCGTATCTTCTATGCAGATCGACAACCCGAAGCGAGGATTTTCTTTTAAGGTGGATGGACCGCTGGATCTTCGCCTGAATCAGCAGAAAGGAATCAGCGCAGCAGAACGTCTGGACACTATTGGAAGAGAAGAGCTGGCAGGAATGCTCTATGAGAATTCTGACGAGCCATACTGTGAGGAACTGGCAAAAGCCATTACGGATGAGATCCGACGGGGACATCGTGTGGATACGACCACAAAGCTTCGGGAGATCATTGAAAAAACGTTGGATTTTTTGCCTGAAAAAGAGAAAAAAGAGACTGTGAAAAAGACCTGTCAGAGGGTATTTCAGGCATTGCGGATCGATGTGAACCAGGAATTTGAAGTGTTGTATGAATTTATGGAGAAGCTTCCAGGTGCATTGAAGCCGGGGGGACGGGCTGCTATCCTGACTTTTCATTCAGGCGAGGACAAGCTGGTGAAAGCGGCACTCAAGGAAGGATACCGTGCGGGTATCTATGAAGAGTACTCCAAAGATGTGGTACGCCCGTCCGCGGAAGAATGTGTGCGGAATCCACGGGCCCGTTCTACAAAAATGCGCTGGGCAGTACGGGCAGAGGAGTAATTTCAGAGAGTGATCACCCAGTAGATCAAGCCAAGGATCCAGGAGGTAAAGACTCCATAGAGGATGACAGGACCTGCGATCGTAAAGATTTTAGAACCAATACCGAAGACCTGTCCTTCTTTTTTATATTCAATGGCAGACGAAGCGATTCCGTTTGCAAAGCCGGTGATGGGAACCAGTGCACCAGCACCTCCCCATTTGGCAATAGAAGGATAGATATTAAATCCGGTTAACAGAACACTGAGAAGGACCAGAAGGATTGAGCACCAGGTGCTGGCAGTCTTCTGGTCCATTCCTATATTCAGACCCGTATTTTGCAGAAACTGCCCAAGCACACAGATCAGTCCGCCAGTCAGAAAGGCTTTTCCCACTTCTTTGGGAAGATTGTGGGTGGGCGTGACTTGCTTGACATATTCCTGATATTGTTGTTTCTGTTCTTCATTGATCTTCATATAAATATTCCTTTCCTGAATTGTATAGTTGTGAGTCGGTGTATGGATCCTCATGCTCAGCAATGCTCAAGCACTACCGCGTGTGCGATGCCGGGAATGCTCTGTCCTTCATTGAAGCTGACTTTGGACAGCAGTGCACCGGTGGGGAGAAACAGTACCCGTTTCCATTCTCCGCGGATCAGTCTGGGCAGAATATATGCAGCTAAAGTGGTTGCAGCACAGCCGCAGCCGGAACCTCCGGCATGAGTATCCTGTGTATCTGGATCGAAGATCAGCATTCCACAGTCTTCATGAAGATCCCCGAGCAGAATTCCGCAGTCAGACAGAAGATCTTTGAGTATGGTCTGTCCGATACTTCCCAGATCGCCGGTGATGATCCGGTCATAGTCAGAGACATCTCTGCCGGTGTCGATGAGGTGCTGACGGATGGTATCAGCTGCGGCAGGAGCCATGGCTGCACCCATGTGCATGGAATCTTTGATACCATAATCCACTACTTTTCCGGTGGTAATACCGCTGATACAGCAGTGAGCCTGAGTGGAACAGGGGTGTTCCTCGGCGGCAATGACAAAGGCACCGGAACCGGTGACCGTCCAGGTAGTTGATAAGGGACGTTGTCCTGCGTATTCCAGGGGAAAGCGAAATTCTTTTTCTGCACTGGCAAAGTGGCTGGAGGTCAGTGCCATGACACAATCAGCAGCTCCTCCGGCAACGGTTATAGAAGCCAGTCCCAGGCTCTCACCACAGGTGGAGCAGGCGCCATACAGTCCAAACAGAGGAATCTGCAATTCCATGATTCCGTAGGAAGTGGCGATTCCCTGAGCCAGCAGATCTCCGGCGAACAAATAGCGGATCTGTTCCTCGGTCATGCCTGATTTTTCCAGAACTTTTCTGGCAGTGCGAAGCTGCAGTTCACTCTCGGCTTCTTCCCAGGTGTTTTTGCCGAATTTGGGGTCAGGTTCAATGCAGTCAAAGAGATGACTTAAAGGACCGTCCCCTTCTTTTTGTCCAACGATAGAAGCAGCTTCCAGGATACGGGGCGGCTGATCGTATGTGAGTGTGGCTTTTCCTGTAATCGTTATCATGTCTGGGTTCCTTTCCAATAAAACAAGATACAGATATTTTTTCAGATCAGAAGGAAAAATATTCGCACATATCAAAATTATGTGAACTTTCTGTAAACTTTTCAAAATCGCGTGCAAAGTGTAAAAAAGTGTGCTATGCTGGATAAGGTTTTGGGCAAGTGACAGGTACATTTGCATTTTTGTGGAGGGACGTACATGAGAAAAAAATCACATCTTGCGTTAGCAGGTTTTTTGATTCAGGGAATGGATCATGAAGTATTGAACCGCAGATGGAGATCCTTTTATTTTGGAAATATTTTACCGGATTGTAAACCATCCTTCGTGACTGTGCGTCATGAGTATGATGGAACGTTCGATATGATGGCTGAGATGCTCCGGGCACTGGTATCAGAGGAAGGCTACTGGTCTATTGATACGGCAGGTTATATGATGGATCTGGGACAGGTGTTCCATTATATTGCGGATTATTTTACCTATCCACATAATTCTCATTATCCGGGAAATATCAAGGATCACTGCCATTATGAGAATCATCTGAAGCATGGTCTGAGGGCATATATCAGAAGTGGTGAGGCAGTGTTTGGCGGAGCCGGTTATAAGAGAAGCTTTTCGACAGCTGACGAGATGCTGGAGTATATTCAGGAAGCACATGAGGAATATATGAAGCAGCCGGGCAGTGTGGAAAATGACTGTAAATACATTACAACGGTCTGCTCCAGGGTGCTGGCATCCATGCCGCAGTTTGCAGAGGTTCCAGTGATGGCATACGCAGGCTGATCGTGGGAGTGAATCATACTGGCTTGAAAATTATTTTATAGAGAATGTCATTGGCGTCGTCTGAAGCCAATACAGGATTGAATCGCAGAAAAGGTGCATCCAGTGAGATGCCGTATTTCTGCGATTTATTTTTTACCAGATTTTGTCCGTATGGTGTCTGGTCTTTTGTAGAGCTGATGAGGTATAATGAATCTATTCATTAGAATCAATACAATAAAGGGGAGCAGATATGGCATTACAGTTGATCCTTGGAAATGCGGGAGCAGGAAAATCCCACTATATATTTGAAAAAATCATACAGGAATCCATGGAACATCCGACAAAGCAATATTTGATCATCGTGCCGGAGCAGTTTACCATGCAGACGCAGAAGGATCTGGTCATGATGCATCCGCGTCATGGAATCATGAATATAGATGTCTTAAGTTTCGAACGTCTGGCACACCGGGTCTTTTCAGAGGTGGGCGGTGAGCACCGGAAGATTCTGGAAGATACGGGAAAGAGCCTGGTGCTTCGAAAGCTGGCGGAGGAGAAGAAGGATGAACTGACCCTGCTGGGAGGAAGCCTCCGAAAGCTGGGATACATTTCTGAGGTAAAGTCACTGCTGTCAGAGTTCGTGCAGTATCGGATCGAACCGGAAGACCTTACACAGATCATGGAGCAGAATAAGAGTAATCCTCAGTTGTATTTTAAGCTGAAGGATATGAAGGTGATCTATGAAAGCTTCCGTCAGTATCTGAAGGACACATATCTGACAGCAGAGGAGCTGTTGAAAGCGCTGGAGGATACGGTGGAGCAGTCACGGTCAGTTCGGAACAGTGTGATCGTTCTGGATGGCTACCATGGCTTCACGCCTATCCAGCTGGGGCTGATTGGAAGATTGCTGACACTTACGGATGAACTGTATGTGACGATGACACTGGATCACAGGGAAGAGCCATTTCAGATGGAGGCGGAGCATCAGCTCTTCTATGCTACGAAAAAGACGATTCAGGATCTGAAAAAAGTAGCTGAGCAGACCGGTGTGGAGATTCGAAAGCCCATCATGCTTGGAAAAGATAAAATCTGGCGGTATAAGGATGCACCGGCACTGAGATTTCTGGAGGAGCATATCTACCGGCACAGCAGACGGTTCTGGAACGAAAAAACCGATGCGGTCACATTGTTTGCAGCGAGGACACCCCGGTCAGAAGTAGAGTGTATCAGCAGAGAGATCCTGAAATTAGTACGGGATGAGAAGTTCCGCTATCGGGAGATGGCAGTGGTCACTGGAGACCTGGATACTTATGGACCACTGTTTGAGCAGACCTTTGCACGATTAGGAATTCCGGGATTTATGGATGCCAAGCGGGATGTGCTGAAGAATCCGTTTGTGGAGTTTCTGCGGGCGTTATTGCTGGCAGTTCAGGAGGATTTTTCTTATGAATCTATGTTCCGTCTGCTGCGAAGCGGCATGACGCCGGTGGATAGGAGAGAGACAGATCTGCTGGAAAATTATGTAATCGCCAGAGGTATCCGTGGATTCTCCGGCTGGAAAAGGGAATGGAAATATCCACTGAAGCAGATGACAGAGGAGGAACTGGCAGAAGTCAATACGCTTCGGGAAAAGGCACTGTCCGGTCTGGAACCACTGCGAAAGAGCCTAAAGGATAAAAAGGCAGATGCGGAAGTTATGACCAGAAGTATCTATGAATATCTGACGGATCTGTCTGTTCAGGAGCATCTGCTTCAGTATGAGCAGCAGTTTGAGCAGGAAGGAAATCTGAGTCTGGCCAAAGAGTATTCCCAGATCTATGGCATGGTCATGGATCTGTTTGACAAGCTGGTCATGCTGCTTGGAGACTGTCAGGTCTCTCTGGAGGAGTATGCTCAGCTTCTGGATGCCGGATTTTCAGAGATGAAGGTGGGACTCATTCCGGCAGGTACCGATCAGGTGGTTGTGGGAGATATGGAGCGAAGCCGTCTGAAAGACATTAAGATATTGTTCTTTGCAGGAGTCAATGAAGGGAGTGTGCCTCGCCAGAAAGACAGCGGCGGCCTTCTTTCTGAAATGGACCGGGAGACCTTATTATCCCAGAATGTGGAGCTGTCACCCACATCCCGGCAGGAGACCTGTATCCAGAAATACTATATGTACGTGAATCTGACCCGGCCTTCCATGAGACTTAAATTATCCTGGAGCCTAGCGGATGAGGGTGGTAATGCACTGCGGCCGTCCTATCTGATCCGTTCAGTGCAGGAATTGTTCCCACAGGTGGCTGTGGAGACAGAGGCAGAGCAGGAACTGTTGGATCGTCTGGCTTCTCCGGAAGGAAATTTAAGTGATGTGACGGAGGCTTTACAGGCAGCCAGAGAAGGAACCTATGATGCTCAGCAGAAGATGCTGGCCAGATGGTATGCGGAGCAGGCGGACTGGAATCAGAAGCTTGACCGCCTGATGGATGCAGTCTTTTACAGTCGAAAGGAAGAACCTATTGGAAAGGCAGTGGCGCGGACTCTGTATGGAACCCTTCTGGAAGGAAGTGTTACCAGACTGGAGCAGTTTGCAGCCTGTTCGTATGCACATTTCCTGCAGTATGGTCTGCGTCTGAAGGAGCGGGAGGAATACGGTCTTCAGGCAGTGGATATGGGAAATGTCTTTCACGATGCACTCAAATATTTTTCGGATAAGATCGAGGCCAGTGAATATGACTGGTTCCATGTACCAGAGGAGAAGCGGACTGCCTGGATGGAAGAGGCACTGGAGCATGCTCTTCAGATCTGCGCAGAAAAAGGTCTGGGGGAGGAAGCGACCGATGCCTATACCATGGAGCGTATGAAGCGGATCGGGCAGCGGACAGCCTGGGCATTGATGGAACAGCTTCGGAAAGGTAATTTTGCGCCGGAGAAGACAGAAGTATCTTTCCGCAATCTGGAGCAGCTTCCAAGTGTATCGGTATTGTTGTCAGAGGATGAACGCATGAGACTTAAGGGACGGATCGACCGTGTGGATATCTGCAGAGAGCAGGGAAATGTATATGTCCGAGTCATTGATTATAAGAGTGGATCGACCCGGTTTGATCTGACAAGTGTGTACTATGGCTTGCAGCTGCAGCTTGCAGTCTATCTCAATGCGGCAATGGATATGGAGAGCCGGGAGGGTGGGGAAGTCCATCCGGCTGGTATGTTTTATTATCATATTGAAGATCCTATGCTGGATTATGAAGAAGAGGAAGACACCGAACGACGGATGCTCAAAGAGCTGGCATTCAACGGACTGGTCAATGCAGATCCAGAGGTGGTAAAGCTGATGGATAAGGAATTGCATGGTTCCTCCGATATTTTACCGATAAGGCTTAAAAAGGATGGAACTTACACAGCGGCATCTTCCGTGGCAGAGGAACAAGAGCTTCTTAGACTGTCCCGTCATGTAAACCGAAAGCTTACAGAATATGGACAGCGGATCCTGGCAGGAGAGGTCAGTCTGGCGCCCTATGAGCTGCAGGATGACAATGCCTGCAGGTTCTGTACATTTCACAGTGTCTGCGGATTTGACCGGCGTCTGGATGGCTGCGAGAAGCGCAGACTGACACCGTTAAATAAAGATGAGATCTGGAGACGGCTTGAGGAGGAAGAATCATGAGTGTTGTATGGACAGAAGATCAGAAAAAAGTCATAAATATCCGCAACCGGAATCTTCTGGTATCAGCCGCAGCCGGTTCTGGCAAGACAGCAGTGCTGGTGGAACGGATCGTCTCCCTGATCACAGATAAGGAGCACCCGGTGGATGTGGATCGACTGCTGATCACCACATTCACCAAAGCAGCAGCCGGGGAGATGAAGGAACGAATTGGAAAGGCACTGAGCGAGCGGCTGAAGGAGGATCCTCATAATGAATGGCTGCAGAGACAGGAATCTCTGGTGCATCGGGCACAGATCACTACGATCCATGGATTCTGTCTGTATGTGATCCGCAATTACTTTCATACGATTGATCTGGCTCCTAATTTCCGCATTGCAGATGAAGGGGAGATGAAGCTTTTAAAGCAGGACATTGCCCATCAGATTGTTGAGGAATACCATCGGCAGAAAGATCCGGCATTCATCCGTTTTGCGGACAGCTATGGAAATGGAAACCGGGGAAATGGTCTGGAGGATATGATCCTTAAATTATATGAATATGCCATTGCCAGTCCTCAGCCGGAGAAGTGGCTTTGGAGCTGTGCAGATGCTTATGATATGCCGGAGGATGGAAGCTGGAGTGATTTTGCCGGGCAGGAAGAACTGCTTGCGGAACTTCATACGGCAGCGGGTGATCTGCTGACGGAGATACAGAAGGCGAGAAAGCTTGCACAGCTTCCTGATGGACCGCAGGCTTATGAGGAAGCACTGGCGCAGGATGAACAGCAGCTTACGTATCTGGTGGAAAGTGATTCTGTGGAGTGTTTTCAGACCAGACTGGAAGGAGTCTCCTATGCGCGGCTTCCCAGCCGACGTTCTAAAGCGATGGCGGGTGTGGATGATGCGCTTATCGATCAGGTTATGGAGCTTCGAAGTGTCATGAAAGACGGGCTCAAAGATCTGCAGAAGCAGTATTTTGATATTCCATCAGAGGAGCAGTTTGCCCAGCTTCGTGCGACAGCAGAACTGGTAAGGACCTATGTGCAGGTGACTCTCTCCTTTATAGAACGGCTGACAGCGGAAAAGCGAAGAAAAAACATTCTGGATTTTGCAGATCAGGAGCACCTGGCATTGAAAATACTGACCCGCGAGGTGGATGGGAAGCTGGTTCCGTCTGAGACTGCAGATCTGTTTGCAGATTATTTTGCAGAAATTATGGTAGATGAATACCAGGATTCCAATCTGGTGCAGGAGGCAATCCTGGACAGTATCAGTAAAAGCCGCAGAGGGCGGGATAATCGGTTTATGGTAGGAGATGTGAAACAGAGTATCTACCGGTTCCGTCAGGCAGAGCCTGGACTTTTTCTGGAAAAATACGCGCGGTATGGCACAGAAGATGGTGGTGTCCGTGTGGATCTTCATCAGAATTTCCGAAGCCGGAAAGAGGTGCTTGATCTGGTCAATGTGATCTTTGAACGGATCATGCGAAAAGAAGTGGGCGGCATCGAATACGATGAAGAGGCGGCTCTGAAAGCGGGAGCTGCTTATCCGGAGACCGAGACTACAAAGCCGGAACTTCTGGTGCTTACCAAGGAAGAATGGGAGAAGCTGGAGCCGGAATGCCGCTGGACAAAGGTGGAAGCGGAAGCACATCTGATCGCTGGAAGGATCCGAAAACTGATGGAAGAGGGACAGGTCACCGAAGATGGGAAACTCCGTCCGGTCCGGTATGGAGACATTGTGATCCTGCTTCGTACCATGTCAGGCTGGAGCGAGACCTTTGTGAGAGTGCTGCAGGAGGAAGGAATTCCTGCCTGTGCGCAGTCCAGAGAAGGATATTTCCAGACTGTGGAAGTGGAGACATTGCTGGCGTATCTTCGTATTCTTGATAATCCGACCCAGGAGATCCCGCTGGCAGCTTCCATGCATGGATTGCTGGGTGGATTCACATCCACGGAGCTGGCACAGATCCGGGCAGGGGAAGATCATCCGGGATTCTATGATGCTTGCAGAGCCTATGCAGAAAACGGGGAACAGGAGGAACTGCGTCAGAAGCTGCAGCGATTTTTTGTCCAGATGGAGGACTACCGGCAGCGGGCAACCTACACATCGGTTCATGATCTGCTGTGGGAGATCCTGACAGAGACCGGATATCTGGATCAGATTCGGGCACTTCCCGGAGGAGAACAACGTCTTGCCAACGTGGAGATGCTGCTGGCAAAAGCAAGAGATTATGAGAAGATCAGTTACCATGGACTCTTTCATTTCGTAAGATATATTGAGCGCATGAAGAAATATCAGATGGATTTCGGTGAGGCTGCCATGACCGGTAAGAACGGTGAGGCGGTTCAGATCATGAGTACTCACCACAGTAAAGGTCTGGAGTTTCCGGTGGTATTTGCGGCAGGGCTCGGAAAGACCTTTAATAAGCAGGATGCAAGAGAAAAAGTAGTCTGCCACAATCGCTGGGGATTAGGACTTGACTATGTGGATCTGGATCAGCGTATGCGAAGAGCAACTCTGGTCAAGCGGCTGATCCGCAGACAGAACCAGCAGGACAGTCTTGGTGAAGAACTCAGGATCCTCTATGTGGCACTGACCCGTGCAAAAGAAAAGCTGATTCTGACTGGTATGGTACCGGAAAAGGTTTTGGGCGAGAAAGCAGACGAACAGCTGTCTTTTACACAGATCACCAGTGCAGACAGTTATTTCAGGTGGATAATCCCGGCACTGTCAGAGGACACCTGTGGAAAACAGTCCCTGATCGATGTGCAGATGGTCTCTCTTGAGACTGTGATCCGGGAACAGATCCGACAGACCATGACGAGAGAACTGTCCAGAACAGAGCTGGAGCAGAGCTTTCTCTATGGTAAGAAGGATGAAGAACTCTATAATCAGATCAATGAGCGACTTTCCTGGAGTTATCCATGGAAGATGCGGGAGACTGCCCGGCAGAAATATAGTGTGACGGAGCTGAAGAAGCTGCGTATGCAGGAAGAATCCGATGCAGCAGAGGAATTATATCCGGAGACAGACATGGTTCCGCTGATTCCGCAGTTTATCCAGAAGACAGAGGAAAAGACAGGAGCAGCCAGAGGTACCATCTACCATACAGTGATGGAGTGGCTCGATTTTGAACATCTGATAGAATTACGAGGAGCACATGTTCCGAAGATGAAGGCAGAGCTGCAGACATTGGTGGACGCAGGAAAACTATCAGAGGAGGAACTTCGCGCAGTCAATCCCATGGATCTTCTTGATCTGGCAGAAAGCGACCTTTCGGAGCGGATGGCGGAAGCTGCTGCCAGGGGCGAGCTCTTCCGGGAACAGCCATTTGTCATGGGCTTGCCAGCCAGTCAGGTGGATGGAAGTGACTCGGATGAAACGATCCTGATTCAGGGAATTATTGATGCATTTTTCTATGAGGATGGACAGATTGTTTTGCTGGATTACAAGACAGATTATGTGCGTCGTGCATCAGAATTACGGGAAAAATATCATGTGCAGCTGGAATACTATGAACAGGCATTGAGCATGATGACCGGGAAGAAAGTGAAGGAAAAGCTGATTTATTCGTTTACGCTGAGTGAAGTGATCGAGGTGTAATACGAGGGAGGGAAGCTATATGAAGCAGACTTATACGTATGAGGTAAATGGATTTCAAATCCATGCAGAATATGAGGAAAAAGACATTGAGACGATCTTTATTCCGCTTTTGCAGAAATGGAAGGAAATGCAGAAAAAAGCGGGAAGACGAATCCTTGTATTTTTAAGTGCACCTCCTGGAACCGGCAAGACAACGCTGGTACAGTTTCTGGAATATCTGTCAGAGAAGGAAGCAGATATGGAGCCGATACAGGCCATCGGTCTGGATGGATTTCATTATCATCAGCAGTATATCCTGACTCATGAAGCTTGTGTGGAGGGGAGGATTGTTCCCATGAAGGAGGTCAAAGGTTGTCCAGAGACCTATGATCTGGAAAAACTGCGTGCCAAGATTCATGAGCTGCGTAAGGGTGGTGAGATACGGTGGCCGATCTACAGCAGAGCGATCCATGATGTGGTGGAAGATGCGGTCCTGGTCAACCGGCAGATTATCGTGCTGGAGGGGAACTGGTTATTGAGCAGTGAAGATCCGTGGAACCAGTTGGTGACTCTCAGTGATGACAGCGTGTTCATTGGGGCAGATGAATCATTTCTGAAGGACAGACTGGTGGATCGCAAGATGAAGGGCGGACTGCCACTGGAAGAGGCGACGAAATTCTGCGAACGAAGTGATTGCAGAAATGTGCGACGACTGATGCGGGCGCACCAGATGGCGAATACCAATCTTATGTTGCAGGCGGATGGGACATATATCATAGAAAAATAACAAGAATAACGAGAAATACCAAGAAATACCAAGAAATACCAAAAAGGGGCAACCTCTGAGATAAGAGTTCGTATGCCGTGTATCGGGAATAGCTATTTGTCACGGGCTTGCCAGTCAGGTGGTGGAAAGTAATTGAGGCATAATACGATTTGTATAATTGCACAAATCTGGAATGTGAAAATTGTACAAAACACAGAATAGAAAAAATAGAATTGACAATCAGAATGCCCAATGGTAATATGAAGGCACAACAAGTCCTACAAGTGGATGTCCAACATCTAGGACTAATAAAAAGATATGAGGAAAATAATGAGCAGTAGCAATTCTTTGCAGCCAATTGGTACAGAATCAGTAGTAGAAAAGATTATACAGAGTCTACTTACTGCAATCAATGCAGGTGATTTTCCAAGAGGCTCCAGATTGCCAGGAGAACTTGAATTGACAAAGAAACTGGCAGTCAGTCGAAATTCATTGCGGGAAGCGATCAAGTTTCTCACGGCAATGGGAATTTTAGAAGTAAAAAGAGGGGATGGAACATTTGTGAGTTCCGAGCCCAAGCCAGCGATGTTTGATTCTATCATTTATACATTTATGTTTGAATCCAGTACGAATGAAGAAATCATAGAATTAAGACAGGCGTTGGATGATATTGTTTTAAGAATCGGAATTCAGAAATGTTCTGATGAAAATATTGATTATCTGAGTAAGCTTATTGATGAAATGCAGATGGCATTCAGGGATAATGATATATCTCTTGCAGCAAAAAAAGATTATGAATTTCATATGTATCTGATAGAATGCAGCAAAAACCCATTTCTGATCCGAATTGTAAAAGGAGTGTATTCGCTATTTGAACATTCAATTGAATTTAATATACGATCGGAAAAGGAATTTGCGAATGCAGTGGAGCATCATCAGGATATTGTAAAATGTCTTAGAAGCAGAGATGAGTCGAATGTGACACCTACAGTAAACAGAAGTCTTTCTAGCTGGCGAAAAAATGCTCATCATAATTAGCCGGAATCTAAGGCAGATGTAGAAATATAATCATATTGATATAAACCTGCTCAGCAGAAATGCGTGAGCAGGTTAAAAAAATAAAAAACACATGTAGGACAACCTACAAGTAAGGAGAGAAAAATGAAAAAACAGTTAGTAACGAAGATGATCTCAGCACTCTTGATCGGTTCTGTGTTGTTATGTGGTTGTGGTTCATCAAATTCTTCGACAGCTACGTCTACAACGACAGAAACTTCCAGCGAACAGGAAGCATCCGTTGATTATCCGGTTCGTTCCATTAACAACATCATCCCGTTTGGAGCAGGTGGTGGAACAGATGTATGGAACCGTGCAATTATGTCAGAGATGGGAAAAATTATGAATCAGACAGTAGTTTCTTCCAATATGACAGGAGGATCAGCAGGATCAATCGGTGTGCAGTATGTGTGGGATGCAGCACATGATGGATATACACTTTGTGGAACATCAGAGACACCGCTTACGATTCCAGTTATGACGAATTCCGAACTTACTAGTAAGGACTGGAAATTCTTTATTGCAGCAGGTTCACCGGGTGTGCTGTGTGTAAATAAGGATTCAGGTTATACATCTCTTGAAGAAATTGTCAAAGATCTGCAGGCACAGCCGGAGTCCGTTTCTATCGCCGGTACGACAGGTGGTCTTTGGTTCGCAATCGCACAGCTTTTTGATGCATATGGAGATGTACCGTTCAAATGGGTATCCTACGATGGATCTAGTAGTGCAATTAAAGGGTGTGTATCCAATGAAGCCAACTGTGTAGTTGCTTCAGCAGGAGAAGTAGTAGATTATGTTCGTTCAGGAGATATGATTCCTCTTTGCGTAATGGATAAAGAATCCTGGGAATTCCCGGATTATGGTGAGATTCCGGCAGTTACAGAGGTTGTTCCTGCACTTACAGATTATCTTCCATTAAATCAGATGCTTGGATTTATGGTACCGGCTGATACTGATGAAGCAATCGTATCTTATCTGGAAGATGTGTTCCATCAGGCAATGGCTACAGATACGATTAAACAGTTTGCAGATGATAATGTTTGCGAGATCTATGATCTGACAGGAGAAGAAGCGAGTGCAGTTGCAGCAGAACTTGAAAGTAAACTGTGCTGGACCTTGTATGATATGGGACAGGCGACCTACAGTCCGGAAGAGTTTGGTATTGAAAGAGCAAACTAGAAGGTAACCGAGGGATAGGAGAAGCTATATGAAAAAGGACACGCTAAGACGGGCCGATCTTATTTTCAGTCTGGTTCTTATGGGCATATCAGTTTTTACGTTGATTGAAAGTTATAGTCTGCTTTGTAATCCATTTCAGAGAGCAGATATAACACAGGAAGCTATAGCCAGTAATATAGCTGACTGGTATGAATCTATTGCAATCGTACCAATGATACTTGCTGTATTTATTATGAAACTTCTCGGAAGCTACCGGATTATTAAAAAAGAAAATGTGCAGAAACTTCTGAAAAACAGAGAATTCAAGGTAGCAGTAAGCATTACTGTAATTCTGCTGGTTTATATCAAAGGACTGATTCCGTTTTTCAGAAAAACAATAGATTTCTTTCCGAAATTTCAAGCGTTTCCGTTTATGATCGCTACATTTATTATGTTGTTCGTAATGATGATTGCTTTTGCGGAAAGAACGAAGAAACATGTAGTGACTTCATTGATCGTTTCAGCAGTTTCAGCAGCAGCCATTTCTTATGGGTTCGGAATGCTGGCACTGATACCGTTACCTTAAGGAGGCATGCTGATGAGTGGATTGGTTTTATTATTCCAGCAGTTTGCAGCATTGATGGATCCGGCAGTTCTGTTGGTGCTCTTTTTATCGACAATGCTGGGTGTTATTATTGGTGCTCTGCCGGGATTGTCAGCAACCATGGGAATTGCATTGCTGACAGGACTTACTTATAAATTCCCGTTGTCCTATACATTTGCAATTTTAATGGGAATTTATGTTGGTGCTATTTATGGAGGTTCCATGTCTGCAATCCTGCTGAACATTCCGGGAACGGCATCTGCGGCAGCGACAGCATTGGAAGGACATCCGTTGGCACTTCGTGGCAAGGCGAGATTTGCAATTTCAGTGACAAGAACAGCATCTATTATCGGAACATTTATTGGTGTACTGGCACTTGCATTGATTGCACCGCCGTTAACATCGATTGCACTTAAATTTACAAGCCCTGAATATTTCATGCTGGCATTATTTGGAGTCATGATCTGTGGTTCTATTGTTACAGAAGATATTCCGTTGAAGGGCTGGATCGGTGGTCTGTTAGGATTATTGATTGCAATGATAGGAACCGATTCTATTGTTGGAGCATCAAGATTTGATTTTGGGTCGACAGAACTGATGGGTGGTATTGCTACAGTACCGGCAATGATTGGATTTTATGCAATACCAGAAGTAATCAAGGCGTTTGCAAAGCCGGAAGAAGAGATTACCGTTAACTCTATGAAAAAAGAGACTGCAAAAAATGAAAAGAAAGAAAGCAGTCTGGCGGTAGTTATCAAACATATCCGGGTTGTAATACAGTCTTCATTGATTGGAATTGGCGTAGGAGCACTCCCAGGTGTTGGCGAAGATGTGGCTGCATGGGTTGCATATGGAACCGCAAAGAAGACAAGTAAACATCCGGAAGAATATGGAAAAGGATCTTATGAGGGCATCATTGCTCCTGAAGTTGGTAATAATGCAGCTATTGGCGGAGCTATGATTCCGATGCTGACACTGGCAGTACCTGGTTCGCCGCCAGCAGCAGTGCTTCTTGGAGCATTGATGATTCATTCGGTCAGACCAGGCCCTATGATCATGAGAGATAACCCTACATTTATTTATTATATTGCAGCTCTTTTGTTCATCGCAGTTGTTGCACTTTGGATTTCAGGAAATATTCTGGCGAGACCGATGACGAAGATTCTGAAAGTACCGAATAAATATTTGATGCCGATCGTAGCAGCATTATCTATCGTAGGTGCTTATGCAATCAATAACCGGGCATTTGATATTGTAGTTTGCTTTGTATTTGGTATTCTTGGATATCTGCTGGATAAACTGAAAGTTTCCCCGGCTCCGATCGTACTTGGTATGATCCTTGGAACTATGATTGATACAAACTTCAGACGTGCATTAGTAGTAAGCAGTGGAAATCCGGCGATTTTTGTTACCAGACCGATCTCTCTTTTCTTCCTGATAGTTATTGTGTTCATGGTTGTCCGCATGCTTCATAAAAAGAGTAAGGATTCTGATAGTGGAAAGGAATTAGCAAATGAGTGATAAACACATTTATACAATTAATACAAACGAAGCAGAGGTATTTCTCAGCGTAATATATGATCCTTTTTTGAAATCTTTTAAGGAGAAACATCCGGATATCAAGGTTAATAATATTGTGGATGACAGTCTTCTGAATGATACAAGAGATAAGGGCGGAATGACAACAGTCATTGCGAACAGAGTATTTAACTATGCAAAAGCTGCAGAATATTCTGGGGCAGATGGAGTGCTGGTTACGTGTACGTCTGTAAATAAAGCAACAAAAATGATTCGACCGTTACTGAATATTCCGATTCTGAATATCGAGGAACCAGTTGCTGAAATGGCAGTTGCAAGTGGAACTAAGATAGGAGTACTTGCAACAATTCCAACAAGTCCGAAAGCAATCAGCGATGTGATTCGGGAAAAAGCAGCAGAGGCAGGAAAAGAAATTGATATTATTGAAAAAGTTGCAGATGGTGCATTTGATGCATTGCGTGCAGGAAACAGAGACTTACATGATCAGATGGTAAACAAAGCCATGCAGGAGCTTGCAGATCAGGTTGACTGTATTGCATTTGCACAGATTTCGATGAGTCTGGTGAAACATGATCCAGTTACTGTACCTGTTTTCAAAATTGGAATGTCAGGTCTGGATCGAATGGTGGAAATGATCGACAAATAGATGGATACGCAATTTTGTGCGAGAAAGGCTAGATATG
>ERZ856578.3442-NODE-3442-length-23668-cov-3.502988_pt1 | contig 23668 bp, 7 predicted proteins | sample MGYA00514384_ERZ856578 | MGnify/ENA primary metagenome ERZ856578 (study PRJEB29103, sample SAMN06111958) | human gut metagenome | biome: human gut; feature: ankylosing spondylitis patient; material: healthy_person | host: Homo sapiens | place: China:Hangzhou... | reverse complement strand
GATGTTGTCGAGCCACGTTTCTGCCGCTTGCAGCGTCCGGTTTTGCGACACCATACCGGCCGTTTTAGCGAGGCTGATAAAGTCGGCAAGCTGGCTGTCGGGCGTCTGCTGGTCGAAATGTTCGGGCAGTGCCAGAGGCGTTTGTCCTTCGGCTAACAGGCGCAGCAGGGCCGCCCGGTTTTCGCTACAGAAATCCTGTCGGCACACGGGATCGATTAACACCATCCGAACCTGCTCGCCTTTGGCGTACAGGCGTTGTGCGGCGCCCGCCGCAAGAAACGCGCCATACGACCAACCCGCCAGCACATAAGGGCCGTGACGACGGATGCACCCGACATACTCATCGATCATCTGGTCGAGCGTGGCAAAGCGCTGCGGCGGTTTTGCTTGCAGGCCGAAAACGCGCCTGTTCAACGCGCTAGCGAGCGGCAGCCAGGCGCTGATATCGCCGTCTGAAGCGTGGAAGACAAACAGGGTTTCCTCACCGTCGCCCTGGCAAAGGGGTATCGGGTTGTCCTCTCCTGACGTAGCCGCCTGTAGATGGGCGCAGAAGTCGCTCAGCGTCGAATGGCTGAACAGATCCTGAAGGTTAGCCCTGGCAATCCCTCTCCGGTTTAGCTGCGCGACCATCCTTGTCGCCATCAGGCTGTCGCCGCCCAGTTCGAAAAAGTCGTGATGCCTTGCCACGGGGCGAGACAGCAGCGATTGCCAGAGTTCAGCCACCTGTTTTTCCAGCGCCGGATTCCCCCCGGCAACTGGCGTGGGTTTGGCTGGCTCAGTCGGCGCATCAGACGGGGCATGCAGCGGCGTAAATAACGCTTCTCTTTGCCGGATCTGTAAAATGGGCAGACCGGTGCCAAAGCGCTGCTGTAAATAGCGGCTCACGGCTTTTTTATCCGGGCGATTTACGCCAGGCGAACGTGCTACCAGCAGATGCTGGCGCAGCGGCGACGATTCCTGCGCGGGCCACGCCAGCTCGTTTGCAAACCCGGCCTGAACGAGAACCTCCTGCCATGCGGAGCGGGTGAGCATCGGTTTCTCATCCCGGCGGCGGAAATCGCGGTATCCGCTTAATCCCTCAATAAAGCCCACGCTCGCCAGCTGGAATACGCTGTTTCGCTCCGTCGCTTCAACGATCAGCAAACGTCCGCCGGCTTTCAGCAACAGTTTTAATCTGCGCAACGTCTGGACGACATGGCTGGCGTCGTGGAGCACATTGACGGCAACGATCAGGTCGTAACCCGCCTCCGGGTGGGCGGTGAAATCCAGCGGCTGGTTGATGTCGAACAAGGCATAAGACACCTGCGATTCATCATGGAAACGGGCTCTGGCGTCATTGAGGAACTGCGCGGAGACGTCCGTGAAGTGGTACGACTGCCGCGTGTTCCGCGTGGCCTTCAGCACCGGCGCGGTAGTGGCTGCGGTTCCGGCGCCAACCTCCAGAATCCGTTCTGCGCTGCACAAGGCGGCAATCTGCGCGGTATAGCGATTCAGACAGGCGCTGGCGGGGTTGTCGCGATACAGCGCGTCGGTAACGCGATGCTGCTCGTTGAACAGCAATTTCAGCGGAGAACACTGCCCGGAGAAGAGGGCGTCGTGCCGGGCGATGCAGGTTTCCAGATACTGCGCCAGCGCCTGGCTCCATTGGCTTTGCGGGCACGCTTCCTGAGGCTCAGGAATCTCGCTGAGCGGAATGCGGCAGCGCCAGCTTTCACCTTCGCGGATTAACCACTCTCTTTCCGTCAGACACTGTAGCCACTGGCGCAGCAGACGCTGGTGAGACGCTTGCGCGGACAGCGCCTGTACTATTGCGCTAAAGCGATGGGCGATCTCCGGCGTGGTAAACAGGCCGTGACGATTTAGCGTAGCCGCGATCCCCTGTAGCGCACGCGCCTCCAGCCAGCGCCAGGTCGCCTCCAGCTCATCAAGCTGCGCCTGCTCAGGCAACGGCAGCGCCAGTTGGGTAAGTTCGTGCTCATCAGGCATCGCCGCTGATGGCGAAGGATCGTCGGCCATCACGATATCCAGCGTCAACGCGCCCTGTTCGGTTATTTCCGCTCTGGCCTGCCGGATGCCGGGGTATTCGAGCGTCGCCTGCTCAATATCCCGCAGGTCGTAGTCCGCCTGCGCGTTCAGCGGCCAGCGTCGGCGGGGAATGTGACTGGCGATGCCGCTGGCGAGAGTCTTCAGGCTTTCAGGGGCGGCGATGACGGCTTGCAGGATGGCGCAATAGTCATTAAACATCGCCTCGGCAGCGCCGGGTTCCAGCACGTTGTCCATGCAGTACCAGCTAAACATCAACTCGCCGTTGCTCTCCATGACCTGATGATCCAGCCAGACCTGCGGCGTTTGCGTGAATACATAGCAGGGTTCGCCGAACAGATGGCTCATCGCCTGATCGATAGTCATGCCTTCCAGCGTCATCCCCAGCATACTGGTAAACACTACCGGCATCAGCGGTTGACGTTGTGATCCGCGCAGGCGGCCCAGCTCACGGATCACCTCAACACCGTTCATTTCACTGTGCGCCATGTTTTGCCAGAGGCGCTGTTGGGTCTGTTGCATCTGCTCTTGCAACGTCACCGGCGCTGAGAAGTTAAAATCAACCAGCGTGACGGAGGTAAAATCACCAATCAACTGGTTGATTTGCGGATGGATCGGCTGGCGATTGAAGAACGTCAGGTTCAGCGTAAATGTTGTGGTACGGCTCCAGCGCTCAAGGGTAGCGGCAAACAGCGTGAGCAGCGCGGCAGACGGTGTGACGCCTTGCTGCTGCCAGCGCTGTTTCACGGCCTGCCATTCTGTCTTGCCGATCGTCGATTTGAAGGTGGTGAAGTGTGGCGTTTCCGGGGGCGTCTCAACCACCGGCAGCTCTGGCGCTAAGGGCAGTTGCGGCAGTTTTTCCTGCCAGTAATCCCAGGCATCGTGCCATGCCGATGTCTGTCGGCGCGCCTGTTCAGCCATCACATAATCACGGAAGGTAATAGCGAGCGGCGCCAGCGTTTCACCGCGCCAGACCTGCGCCAGGTCGTCCATCATGACTTTAAAACTCTGCACATCAAACTGCAAAAGGTCGAGGTTCATATGCAGACGGTAATGGCAATCGTCGATTTCGCTGACCACCAGCTCAAAAAGAGGCCACTGGTCGGCAGGCAAAACGCGATAGCTCAGTTCATGCCGCCGTTTTTCCAGCGCGATGCGCTGTTCTTCCGGGGAAAGCGCGCGCAGATCGTCACGCGGGATGTGATACTCCGGCGTTGTCGCCAGGATTCGCTGCTGCCCGTCGGCATCAACCACCATACGCAACATATCGTGGCGTGCGATGAGCTGGTTCCATGCTTTCTCCAGTATGGCGAGATCGAACTCATCGTGGCGTTTATCCCACTCAAACAGGACGTGACAGGCGACGCCGCCATAGCCAATGAGGTGGGTTCGCCCCAGCCAGTAGGCGTGCTGAATGGGCGTCAAAGGGAAGGGCGCATAACGCTCGTCGGCGTCGTGCCGCAACACTTCCGGCTGCGAAGCGGCAGGCGTCGCCTCTGGCTTAGAACAGATAAGCTGCGTGAGTCCATGAGGAGACAGATCCTGCCACGCCCGTTCCGCATTGATGCGTACGCCCAGGTAGTGCTGAATATCGCTACTGAGTTCAAGGAAGAGCAGCGAGTCCATGCCGAGTTGCAACAGATCCTGGTTTGGATGCAGTGACGCCGGATCGCTCAGCCTTAGCTGAACCGCAATCCGCTTTTTCAGCCATGCCATCACCGCTGTTTCATCGCTCAGGCTGCCGTTAAAGGCGTTGTCATCAGCAGGAGGAATGACCGGCGTTGCGGCTTTTTCTGTGGCGCTGATGTTAAACAGAGCCTGTTGTAACGGGGGCATTTTGTCGGTAAAAACGCGCATCGCCAGTCGCCACGGGGCGCCGCGCATCACCGCCTGTTCCAGGTGCCAGCAGCCTTCGGCATCGCTTAACGCGCCCATACCTCGGCTGGCGAGCGTCGCCAGCATTTCCGGCGTGGCCGCCCGACCGCTTTCTCCCCATGCGCCCCAGGCGACAGAGAGCGTTTTCGGCGCATCAAGGGTGGAAAACTGCTGGGCCAGCCCGTCCAGGTAGCCGCAGGCCAGCGCATGGGCGCTCTGACCCGGCGCGCCGAGGGTGGCGGCAGCGGAAGAGTAGAGAATAAGATAGCGTCCGTCGTGGTTGCGCAGGGTTTGCAACAGCTGGCTTGCCGCCTGCGCTTTTACCGCGAAAACGGCAGCCAGCTGGTGGTCATCAAGCTCCTGCAAGGGCGCGTCAGCCAATACGCCAGCGGCATGAATCGCTCCGGCAATGCCGCCGTTGGCCGCCAGATCGTCAAGAACCGTGGCCAGTTGCCCGGCATCGCCCACATCACAACGGCAGACGCGCGTCTGCCCGCCCTCCACGTCGCGTAGCCATGACTCATCCACGCGCGGCGCCAGCAGGGCGATGCGTCGCGCCCCTTTTTCTCTGAGCCAGTTCACGGCAAGGCGGCCTAATCCGCCAAACGCTCCGGTCACCAGATGCCAGCGGCTATCGCCGGTAAACACGTTTGCCGGTAATTCAGCGGCGCATCCCGTATTGGGCGACAGTGAAGGGAGCCAAAGGGTGTCACCCCGTGCGGCGAGCCAGCGCTGTGATAGTGAGACTGCGCTCAACCCTTGATGCAGCGTTTCCCACGGGGTGTTTTCGGCGAGATCGATGGCGGCAAGCAACCGTTCCGGCTGTTCGTTGGCCGCGACGCGAAGCAAGGCCCATAGCGCGTGATGGGATGCAGAGAGTGCTTCATTTTCCTCGACTCGCCACGCGCGGCGAGTAACCACAATCAATCCGGCTGCGCTGGCGGTGAGCGCTGCTATCACTTTCTCCGCTAAGGCCAGCGTATCCTCGCTCTCCTCAACAATCATCAGTCGTGAAGAGGCGTGCGGATCGTGAATGATGCCGTATTGCGCCAGCTCGTCGCTGCGCGCAAGCGTACCGGCGCTGAAGCTAAAGGTAAGCGGATGGTCAATGCTGGCGACGTTGAGGGGCGTCCAGCGCCATTGATAATGCGTTTGCGGCGCAGGAAGAGGCGCGGCGGGCGATAGCGGCAGCCACTCGCCAGCAGGATGACGGGCTTCAACGCGCATCTGACCGCGGGAAAAGGCTTTGTTTTGCCAGCTTAAGCGAACCTTCCCCAGCCACTCCGGGGCGGCGACGGGGGGCGGTTCCACAGGCAGAGCGTCGCCATGACGCTGTGAAAGCAGACGCCAGGCCTCCTGCCAGCGGGCGTTAAACTGTTCGGGCTGACCTGCGCAATCAGACCAGTCGGCGAGATAATCACCGTTATCCGTCAGCGCCTGCCCCAACACGGGTTCTGATGGCGCGGTGAATGTTACGGCGCTAACCGCCTGACCGGGCAGCGTGGCGAGAATGATATGTTCGCTCATCCCGGCGGTCGGGCTGCCATCCTGCGGTAGCCACGCCACTTTGCTGAATCCGGCGTGGCGGCACTGTTGTTGCCACTGAGCGGTGGTGAGGAATAACTCACCTTCGCGGGCGTCGAGATCCTGTAGCGGAAGAACCAGCGGGCCGAAAACGAAGTCAAACAGACGCATTGGCTGGGTGATTTCGCGCATCAGCAGGCGCCCGCCCGGCTTGAGCAGGGGGCGCAGATTATCGAGCGTGCGGCCAATATGGCGGGTGGCGTGAATCACGTTCGCTGCCACGATAAGATCGTAAGACTGTGCCTGGAAACCCTGAGACTGCGCCTCTTTTTCGAGATCCAGCTCGCTATACTTCACAAAATCATAGTCGGCGAATTTCTGCTGGGCGCGACGGGTGAACAGCGCCGAGATATCGGTGAAATGGTACTCCAGTGCCGGAACGCCGTTGAGTTCCGGCAGCAGCCACGCGGTGGTGCCGCCGGTTCCGCCGCCAACTTCAAGAATACGCAACGGCTGGCGGGGCTGACGCGTCTGGACAATGCCGCGTAATACCCCGGCGGCGATTTGGTTGAAATAGCGGCCAAAGCTGAATTCCTGATACAGCACTTCCACGCCGTCGGAGGCGCTTTGCGGGAAGATAATCGCCACCGGTTCTTCCGCGCCGCTCATCATTTCATATAACCGATCGCCGGCACGGGCGATGGTGTCGGGAATAGCCTGAAAACCTTCACAATAACCGGCAAGTTCCGTCAGCAGTGATTCCCGCTGTTGATGTTCAATGGGGCGGGCGCGGACGTATCGCCCGTCGGTGCAGCGGTAATCGCCGTCGACCACGCAGTTATTCAGCAGGCGCTGGAGTAGCTGCTGGTAGCGGGGCAGCAGACGTCCACGGCGCATGATGGTCATGGCGTCCACGCCGTTCTCTATGGCATCGCCGGTACAGCGTTGTACCAGTTGATCGACGTAGATGGCGTGCAGTCGCGTGGCGCACTGTTTAAGCGCTTCCAGGCGAGGGAGATCGAGCGCTGTCGCGGCGCGACTCGCCACCTCCAGCCCGGCAGACAGCGCTGCGTCGGCAGGCTCGCAGGCCGGGGAGACGCGCTCTTTCCAGTAACGTTCAGTATCAAACGGATAACATGGCGCAGCGATACGTTGTCCATCGCCCGCCAGCAGGTCGGCCCACGGTAGGGCGACGCCGGCAGCGTAAAGCTGGAGCAGGGCCTGATTGAGGACATCGCTCGCCTCTTTGTTACGCCGGGCGCTGGCTATCCAGTATGCGTTATCGCGGTATTCGCGCTGCCCGCAAGCAACCAACTGGGCATCGGGCCCCATCTCCAGAAAAACGCGGGTGCCGAGCTGATGCGCCACCTGAATACTCTGGATAAAACGCACCGGCTGGCGCATGTGTCGGCGCCAGTAATCCGCCTGGTTGAGCGTTGACTCATCAATGACGTCGGCGGTGAGCGTGGAAATAATCGGTATTTGCCCCGGCTCCGCGTGCAGTCCCGCGCAGGCGTCCTGGAACCGATCGAGTATCGGCTCCAGTAAAGCGGAGTGCGCCGCACCGGTTACGCTCAGGCGACGATAGTTAATGTCATGCTGCGAGAGCGTGGCGCAAAATACCGCGAGACGGGCTTCCGGCCCGGAAAATACCGTATGTTGCGTACCGTTGTTGGCGGCGAGATCCAGCTCAAACTGGCGAGCCAGCGGCATCAGCGTGTCTTCGTCTGCAAATACCGCCACCATCGCGCCGCTTGCGCACTGCTGCATTAGCGCGCCGCGCCGACAAACCAGTGGCATGACCTGTTCAATCGTATAGTGTCCGCAGACAACGGCAGCGGCAAATTCACCGACGGAATGCCCAATGGCGAAGTCTGGCTTCAGTCCTTCAGCACGCCAGTGCGCCGCCATCGCGATTTCAAACGCGACAATCGCCGGCTGCGCCCAGGCCATATTGTCCAGCTGCGCCGAATCGGGGTTAAACATCGCTTCGCGCAGTGACGGCGTGAGCATTTCGCTACAGGCGGAAAAACAGCGATCCAGCGTGTCGGCAAACGCCGTTGAGTGCTGGTACATCGTTTGACCCATAGTGCGCCAGTGCGAGCCCTGGCCGGTAAACAGCCACACCTGCTTGCCGCTGGCGCCGTGGCCGCTGTAAACCAGCGCCCCCGATTTCTCACTAGCCCAGGCGCTGAGCGCCTCGGCGGTTTCACGGTTTAATGGCGCCGCCAGGCGGAAGGGGAGATCGAGACGGCGCGCGTGCAGGGCTGTGAAGGCCAGAGAGCTGGCATCCGCATTCTCTCTCAGCGCCCCGGCATAATCCGTCGCCAGCCGCCGCAACGCGCTGTCGCTGGCGGCGCTGAGCAGCAGCGCGGTACTTTTTCTGCCGCTATCCGTATTGGGGAGGCGCGCGTTGAGCGCGTCGGGCAGCGAGGCGACGATCATATGGCAGTTGGTGCCGCCAATACCAAAGGAGGAGACGCCCGCATAGCGCATTTCGTCCTGCCATGCCTGTGCCGACACCGGTATGGTAAAGGGGCTCTCTTCAAGTTTCAGCGCCGGGTTGGGGGTGTGAAAATTCAGTAAGGGAGGAATTTGCCCGCGACTGACTGCCAGAACGGTTTTCAGCAGTCCGGCAATGCCCGCCGCGGTATCCAGATGGCCCATGTTACTTTTCACGGAACCGAGCGCACAGCGCTGATCCTGCGGGCGAGGCGCATAGACGTTGCGTAACGCTTCAATTTCAATCGCGTCGCCCAGCGGTGTGCCGGTGCCGTGGGTTTCAATGTAACCTACCTGCCTGTCGTCGATGGCCGCCAGCATTAACGCCTCTTCGATGACTGCCTGTTGCCCTGCGACGGAAGGGGCGGTATAGCCGACCTTTCTGTTGCCGTCGTTGTTGACCGCGCTGGAGAGGATCACCGAGATAATCGGATCGCCTGACAGCAGCGCGTCTCTCAGGCGACGCAGCACCACGCAGCCGAGACCGTTACCGGCCCAGGTGCCCTCAGCTGAGGCGTCAAAGGGACGACAGTGACCATCAGGAGAGAAAATCATTCCGGGCTGGTAGCGGTAGCCTGCCTGCTGGGGGAAAGAGAGCGCCACGCCGCCGGCAACCGCCATATCGGATTCGCCAGCGCGCAGGCTTTCACAGGCCAGATGCACGGCAACCAGCGAGCTGGAGCAGGCGGTCTGTACCGATAACGCCGGGCCGTGCAGGTTGAGTTTGTACGCGGCGCGGGTGGCAATATAGTCTTTATCATTGCCCATCAGAGATTGCAGACCTTTTACCTGCGCGACTTCTGTCACGTTCAATGCTTCGCGACCGGGGTAGGTACTCATCCGGGAAGAGGCGAAAACGCCGGTCTTATGGGGGACGGCGCCGGGGGCATAACCGGCATGTTCCAGCGCATGCCAGACCGCCTGCAAAAACAGGCGCTGCTGCGGGTCCATCGACTCCGCTTCCTGTCGCGAATAGCCAAACAGGGTGGCGTCGAAGCAGTCGGCGTTGTCTAACACCGTACCGATATTGACATAATGAGGATCGTCAATGATGGCGGCATCCAGACCGACGGCCAGAAGCTCTTCGCGCGTAAAGCGTCGGCTGCATTCACGACCTTCCAGCAGATTTTGCCAGAACGTTTCGCCATCCGGCGATTCAGGAAAATGGCAGGCGTAGCCGATAACCGCGACAGGTTCGCAGTCCGGGTAGTGTTGAGCGATCGATGCATCAATGGAATCTGCTGTCGGCGCAGAAGAGAAGCGCAAGTTATCCATAATCGGTCCCGTTTCCTAAGATTCACAAAGTCAATGGAACGCCATGCGTTCGCGATGGCGTTCCGGGGAAAATCAGTTTGCTTCGCGCTATATCCGCCGCTGACGACGGCGAACAGGGCGAGGTCGTTGTGTTTTCTCCACCGTGGCGACGCCGGCCAGATAATCGGCCAGGGCAGCAGGAGAAGGGTGGGTGAAGAGGTCAAGCAACGTCAGGGTGGAAAATTCGTGACGTTGTAACAAAACGTGCAGTTGCACCAGATTCAGCGACGTTGCGCCCGCCTCAAAGAAGTTTTCTGCGGGCGTGACAGACTCGCCAACCACCTCGCGGAAGGCGTCGCAAATCAGGCTGACGGTGCTCTCGTCCGCCGCAATGTGTGGCTGAGAGTGCTCAGGGCATACGCGCGGTGAGCGCTCTGCGCATTGCCCTGCGTGTTTAACGGGAGGCACCAGCGCGGCGAGCGGCAGTTGCCAGCCGCTTTCATCCTCGGCCATTCGGTTTAGCAATGCGCAATACTGTTCAAACTGGCGCTCCACCTGCCCGGCAGGAAACAGCGCGGCGACAAAATCCCAGTTAAAGCGCAGTTCGCCTTCGGATTCATAAATCTGGTGATCGAGCCAGACCTGCGGCGTCTGGGAGATGCCCCAGACCGGTTTGAGCAGATTACGCCGGGCGAGGAAGTTATCCTGCTCAAAGCCCAGCGCGCTGGTAAAGACGACGGGCATCGGAACGGCTGGCACGTTTTGCCGTTGCGCCAGTTGACGCATCACGCGGATGGCTGACACATCGCGGTGGTTGAGGTTCTGGCTCAGCCGCTGCTGTAGTGACTGCGCGCTGTGCAGCCAGCTTTCGCCGGGATGCCAGCTCAGCAGCATCAGCGAGGTGAAATCGCCCAGAATCTGGTTGATTTGCGGGTGCAGCGGTCGCCTGTCGAAAAGCGTAAGGTTAAGCGTGAAGTCAGGCTGCGCACTCCATGCAGAGAGAACCGTTGACCACACCGACAACAGTACGGCCGACGGGGTGAGATGGGCGTCAGCCGCCCGTTTTTTCAGCCGATGCCAGCGCGTGCTGTCCAGTGCGCCGTTCAGGCGGGCGAAGCGCGGTGTTTCAACCTCCTGAGGCAAGCAGCGCAGCGGCAACGCAGGCGCCGGAGGAATATCATCAAGCTGCGCCTGCCACCATGCCAGAGAATCTGGATTGGGCGACTGTAGCGAGGGTTGTTGCAGATAATCCCTGAAGGTGACGGGCAGCGGCGGAAGCAGCTGTTGCGGGTAGCGGTAGCCGTGCTCCAGCTCCGCCAGCAGGATCTGCATGCTCAGACCGTCAAGCAACAGGTTATCCAGACACAGCCACAGGCGGGCAGGCATCCCGTCCACGTATCCGACCTGGAGATCGAATACCGGCCACACTTCGGGGTTGAGTACCTGATGCGCCAGTTTTTCGCGCACCCGCAACGCCTCTTCTGGCGTATGGAGGGTGTGTGCGGGTATCACCCAGGGGGGCGTCTGTTCGAGCACCTGTTGCTGTCCATCACGCACGATGGCGCGCAGCATATCGTGGCGGGCGATTAATCGGTTCCAGACCGTCTCCAGCCGGGTGAGGTCCAGATCGGCAATTTCAAATTCAACAAAGAAATGTGAGCCGACGCCGCCCAGGGCAAAGCCCGGCTGACGCCCCACCAGGTAAGCCTGCTGCACGTCGGTAAGCGCAAAGGGCTGGTAGCGATCTTCAAGGGAGTGGACGAATGGTTGTTCGACCGGGACGTCGGTTTTCCGCAGCGTGGCGGCAAAATCCGCCAGCCGGGGATGATTAAACAGGTCGCTTAATTGCGCTTCATAACCTGCCTGATGAAGTTGCCCGGTTTCTCTGGTGACATTGCCAGTTGATAAGAGTTGCTGCCAGAGGGCGGCAACCTGTTTTTCAATGTCGCCCTGGGGTAAATCCGCTTCGGCCGGGTTTTCCGCTTCAGGGGTATGACGACGCTTCAGCGCCTGGTAGTCAATTTTCCCGTTAGCTGTCAGCGGTAAGGCGTCGAGGAAGACGATCCGTTGCGGCACCATCCACCCCGGCAGACGCCCGGCGAGGGCGGCCTGAAGTTGACGGGGATCGCGGCGCACCTGCCTGTCAGGACATTGTACGAGGAAGCGTTGTAACCCCGCGACCTCATCGCCATGCTGACAGTTGAAGCCGGCCGCGCTAAATAATGCCGCCCAGTCGGCGCTGTTATGCAGCAAGGCCTCCGGCTGCCCATTGGTTAACAGGAGCGTGCTGAGTAGGGCGGACGGCGTTAACTGGCGAAACTCCATCACGTAGAGCAGCGCGCCGGGAACGGCAAGCTGTTGTAATGTCGCAAGGAGCCCGGGATCTTCCGGCAGCAGACGATGCAGGGCGTTATTAAGCCAGATAATGTCCGCCGAGTGAGCGTGCGCCGCCAGCGTGTCTGCATTCCAGAGGGACAGACGGGCGCCAGGCCAGGGGGCGAGCCTCTGCCGGGCGCTCAGCAGCATCTCCTGGCTCTGCTCAAGCCCGACATACTCAATCTGTCCGGCGTTGAGCTGTGCTAACAGCGATTCTGCGGTGCGGCCAGTGCGGGTTCCCACCTCAAGCAGGCGTACCGGGCGCTGTAAGCGCTGTGCAAGCTGTTGGCAAATTGTCGCCAGTTCCTGAATATACGGGGCACTGGCCGGATGGTTAAAGGCCAGGCTTTCCGGCGACCACTGCGCGTCGTTCAGTAACGACAGTTCGTTACGGGCACCGCGAAGAATTTGCGATAACGTTAAATCATGTCCGCTGAAGTGCGGGTGCTCATCCTCGCGTTCTTCACCAGCGCAGACCTGATAACCTTCAGCCGCGGGCTTCAGTCGCCGTTGTGTCACCAGAAATGCTAACCAGCGTTCCACCACGGCCTGCCAGCGCGGCTGGATAGCGAGTGAGTTCATCAGGGGGAGAGGATCGGCGCCAGCGGTGTGACCCGGCTTCAGTTTTAGCAGGCGATGCTGAAGGAAATCGGCTACCTGTTCTGCGGAGATCTCTGGCGAGATGGCGCAACAGGGCAACGTTCCCGCAAGCGTGTGCCACGCCTGCGGCAGTGCCGGGTTCCGATGATCGGTAACGCAAAAAGCCTCGCCCTGAGGAACAACGTATGCCGCCAGCGTTTTTTCTTTTTCGCCGATCGCCAGAACGGTTGCTTGTTTCACCCCCACCAGCTGGCTGAGCGCGCTTTCGATTTCGCCCAGCTCGATGCGATATCCTCCGACTTTGACCTGCTTGTCGCGACGACCGAGGAACTCGATTGTGCCATCTGGCCAGTAGCAGCCGAGATCGCCGGTGCGATACCAGCGCTCGTCCGGGAGCGTCAAAAATTGCTGCTCGCTACGCAGGGGATCGTTGAAATAGCCTTCCGCGACCCCAATGCCGCCAATCCATAATTCACCCGGCACCCAGTCAGGGCAGTCCCGGCCCTGTTCATCCACCACCCGGTAGCGTTGGTTGGTTAGCGGAAAACCGTAAGGGATGGAGCGCCAGTGGGCGGGGACGTCGTGAATTTCGCAGGCGTTAGACCAGATAGACGCCTCGGTGGCGCCGCCCATCGCGATAAATTGTCCTTGTGGCCGGAAGGCCCGATAACGGGCGGGGAGGTCAAGCCCGATCCAGTCGCCGGAAAGCATCACTGCGCGCAGGTTTTCCGGCGTGGCGTCGGCGAAACCTTCACACCAGGTCAGCAGCATATCGAACAGCGCCGGGACGCTGTTCCAGAGCGTGACCTGATGGCGCTGGATCAGCTCACACCATGCGTGAGGATCGCGCCGTTGATTTTCCATCACCATCACCAGCGCGCCGCCCGCGCGCAGTACGCCAAAAATGTCGTAAACCGATAAATCAAAATGTAGGGCGGAGAGGGCCAGCACCCTGTCATGCGGGCCAACCTGATAGCGGGTATTGATATCGCAACAGGTGTTAAGCGCTCCCCGGTGAGAAATGACTACCCCTTTCGGCGTACCGGTAGAGCCGGAGGTGTAGATAATGTAGGCCGGTTGCGTGGGGGCGCGTACTACCGGGTTGGCGATCGGCTCCGCCTCAATGGCCTGCTGCCAGGCAAGGGCGGGAATATCGTCTGACCCGGCGCTGGCGTCGTGCTGACAAATGAGCACCAGCCGGACGCTGGCGTCAGCGTAGATTTTCTCGCGCCGTGCGGCAGGCCGCCCCAGCGAGCCAGCACGGCAGAAAAACAGGTCGCCAGTGCCATTGTCGGCGTCACGCCATACTCGCCGGCCCGGTTGCTAAAGGCGTGCCAGCGTGTTGCCGGGACAATCATGCGGCGTCGGGTATTACGGACTTCACGTAGCGTGGCGGGTTCGCAGGCCAGCGGCAAGACGGGCGCGGGGGGAAGCGTCGATGCTTTCGCCAGCCAGTAAGCGCGCGCGACGTCTCTCAGTGGTTGATTGATCTTCTGCTGGTGCAGCAAATACGAGCGGAAATCATAGCGGGTGTCGATAGCCGGCAGCGATTCTCCGGCCAGCAGGGCGTTAAGCTCATCGAAGAAAAGCGTAAAGCTGGAGGCATCCATAATCAGCAGGTCAATATTGACATGGAGGCGGTGGCGATTGTCCGGCAAGAGCGTCAGCTGAAAATCAAACGTTTCGCCGATTTCCACGCGTAAAAGACGGTGGCTCAGGCGCTGGCGCAGTGCGTCCAGATAGGCCTGGCGGCTTTCAGCGTCGTTATGGCGTAAATCATGAACGGTGACGCCGTTCCAGTAAGGTTGCGGTAGCCAGACCTGCTGCCCGTCGGGGCGAAAGGCGATATGCAGCATTGGGTGGCGTTGCAGCAAGGTCGTGATGGCCTGCTCCAGCTGCGACGCCGTCAGACAATGGCCTTCAAACTCCTGATACAGGTGGCAACCCACGCCGCCAAGCGTCTGCCCCGGCATGCGGCCCGTCAGGTAGGCGTGCTGTACTGGCGTCAATGGGAAGGGGGTACTTTCGGTCATGTTCGGCCAGGATGATTCGTCGGGCGGCGTTTCTTCTTCCGCGTTCTCCGGCGACCGGCTGAGCATTAACTGGTTCCATGCCGCCAGCGTGGGGGCGGCATACAGCTCGCGAAGGGTAAGGCGGTAGCCATTTTTACGAAACCAGTGTAACCATCTCATCAATCTTATGGAATCCAGGCCGGCCTGGATCAGGTTGCTCTCTTCATGTAACTGCTGCGGCGTTAAATTCAGTTCCTGTATGAGCCGCTCGCGTAATTGTTGGTAATCAGCCGCGTGGCGGTTGTCCGGTAACAGCGAATCCTGAGATGGTGCGCCAGAAATCATTCTTCCTCCTGATGGCACGTCTTACCGAAAAGCATTACTCATATGAGAATAATAATTATTAACAATTGGATGCTACCCGAAACGGGTTTATTTATGCCCGTTTCGGGTTGGTAACAGGCGGTAAGAACAGAGGCCCGGATGGGGTATCCGGGACTCTGTCAGGGAGGAGTTTAGGGGGGCGCGACCCCGGTTACATCCCGCGTTTAAAGGTCGAAGGAGTTACGCCAAACTGTTTCTGGAAGGCGGCAGAGAAATGGCTGGCGTTGGCATAGCCCAGATCGGCCGCCACCGTCATGACGGAGGTATTGCCGTTGGCCAGGCGTCTTCTGGCTTCCTGCATTCGTTCAGCCTGAAACAGGCCATAGACGCTGTTGTTGAACAGAACGCGGAAGCCTCGCTTAATTTTGAGAACGCTCAGACCGGACTCTCTGGCCAGCTCCGCGACGCCCGGCGCTTGCGTCAGATCAGCCAGCAGCAGATCCTTCGCCCGCAGCAGTTTCTGGCGTTCCATCGGGTTGAAGTGGCAGGAGAGGCAACTGGCGTCTTCGCGATGTTCATCCAGCACCAGACTGAGCATGACCAGACTTTGCCCCTGCAACCATAGCGTCGACGGCTTTTGTTCATGACTGAAGCCGCCGTGCATGCGCATCAGCGCGTGACGCAAGGCCTGAGCCGTTAAGTGGGTTTCAGCATTACAACGCTGCTGCTGGCAACAGCAGTGGGAGTCGATCTTATTCTTAATGACCGCGCTAATATCCGGCACCCACAGCGCGAGGGTTTCAGGGCTGAAGGAGAGGGTAATGCTCTCGAATCGGCCACAATAGGAGGCGCTGCCGCGACAGTCTGGCGTATGGGTAATGTAATGGCGATTGCGCGCAAGCTCCCAGTCGGTGTGGCGCCGGAGTCCCTGAATCGCAAAGCGCGATGTGCCTTCCAGGATGCACGAGAAGTTAATCCTGCCCAGATCGTCGTGTAGCTGCAACGTCTCTGGCCGCGCAAAATGGCCCCTCCAGAGCAAAATATCCATACCTTCCTGCAACGAACAGCGCAGCAGTTCACACTGAGCAGGAATATTGCCATCGTTTGCAGGTTTCCCGACCACCAACTGGTGAATAGAGATTTCAGATTGCGTTTGCGGTGACTCCGTCATGACCTGGTTATCTCCCTGTGGCTTAGACCAATGCGGGTATAAATAGAACCGAATGGGGTAGATGAGTTATTGATAATGGTTATTATTCACATTAATTCTCAGAACGCCACCCTGAATTGTCGTTTTTGGCGTCCGTAAAAATTCATCAGGAAATTCAGTTACTCCCATGTCATCTCAATCATCCAATACTGAATCGCTGTCCCGATTTCCTCTCTGGCAGGTGATTACACCGGTTCGCAGGAAGGTTATTTTAGCTATGGCGCTGGCGGGGCTGGCGGCATTAACCAGCCTGGGGGCGCTCCTTTTTCTGGCGTGGAGCCTGCGTGACATTCGCGCGACGCCTGACGCTATTCCGGCCTGGCCGCTGGGCGGCGTGATCGGCTGCGTGGTCTTAACTTTTGTTCTGCGCTTACAGGCGTTCAACACCTCTCATTACGCGGCTTTTCATCTGGAGAACATTCTGCGCAGCAGGTTAGCCCGTAAAGCATTGCAGCTTCCGCCTGGCGTGTTACAGCAAATGGGCAGCGGGTCAGTGGCGAAAGTGATGCTGGATGACGTGAAGTCGTTACATATTTTTGTGGCCGACAGCACGCCGCTCTATGCCCGCGCGATCATCATGCCGCTGGCGACAATCGTTATCTTGTTCTGGCTGGACTGGCGGCTGGCAATCGCGACGCTGGGGGTACTGGCGTTTGGATCGGTTATTCTCGTGCTCGCCCGCCAGCGTTCGGAAAATATGGCTCAGCGTTATCATAAGGCGCGCGAGCAGGTTAGCGCGGCGGTTATTGAGTTCGTGCAGGCCATGCCCGTGGTGAGAACGTTTGATAGCGGCAGCACCAGTTTTTTGCGCTATCAACGCGCCCTTGAAGAGTGGGTCGATGTGCTCAAAACCTGGTATCGCAAAGCCGGTTTTTCAGCGCGTTTTTCCTTCTCGATTCTGAATCCTCTCCCGACCCTGTTTGTCCTGATCTGGTCGGGATACGGCCTGTTGCACTATGGCAGTTTCGATTTTATCGCGTGGGTGGCCGTTTTACTGCTGGGCAGCGGAATGGCCGAAGCCGTAATGCCAATGATGATGCTCAATAACCTGGTCGCGCAAACGCGTTTAAGCATTCAGCGTATTTATCAGGTTCTCGCGATGCCGGAGTTATCGCTGCCGCAGTCTGACCAGCAGCCGCAAGAGGCGAGCATTACCTTTGAGCAGGTGAGCTTTCATTATCCGCAAGCGCGTACTGGCGCCGCGTTGCAGGAGGTGAGCTTTCATGTGCCTGCCGGGCAAATTGTGGCGCTGGTCGGGCCAAGCGGCGCCGGAAAAAGCACCGTGGCGCGCTTGCTGCTGCGTTACGCCGACCCGGACAAAGGCCATATCCGTATTGGCGGCGTGGATCTGCGTGATATGCAGACGGACACCCTGATGAAGCAACTCTCGTTTGTGTTTCAGGACAACTTCCTTTTTGCCGACACGATAGCCAATAACATTCGTCTGGGCGCGCCGGATACGCCGCTGGAGGCGGTTATAGCGGCGGCCAGAGTGGCGCAGGCCCATGATTTTATTAGCGCTCTGCCAGAAGGTTACAACACTCGAGTCGGGGAACGTGGGGTATTTCTCTCCGGCGGCCAGCGGCAGCGCATTACTATCGCCCGGGCGCTTTTGCAGGATCGCCCCATCCTGGTGCTCGATGAGGCGACGGCGTTTGCTGACCCGGAAAACGAAGCGGCGCTTATCAAGGCGCTCGCGGCGGCCATGCGTGGCCGGACGGTCATCATGGTCGCGCATCGTCTCTCAATGGTGACTCAGGCCGATGTGATATTGCTGTTTTCCGACGGACAGCTCAGGGAAATGGGGAACCATACGCAACTGTTGGCGCAGGGCGGCCTGTATCAACGGCTCTGGCAACACTATCAGCAGGCGCAGCATTGGGTGCCGGGTGGAACACAGGAAGAGGTGGTGGAAAATGAAAGACAATAATCCTGCGGATAACATGGCCTAGCGCGTCATATGGCGCCAGCAGATCTCCAGCGTTGGCAGTCAGGCCAGGATGCTGCGACGTAGTATGCTGGCGCTGTTGCTGGCGGCATTCATGCAGGGGATCGCCTTTGCCTGTCTTTATCCGATCATTGATGCGCTGTTACGGGGAGACGCGCCGCAACTTCTTAACTGGGCTATGGCCTTCAGCGTCGCCGCAATTGTGACGCTGGTGCTACGCTGGTATGGCCTGGGCTTTGAATACCGTGGTCATCTGGCGCAGGCTACCCATGAGTTGCGCCTGCGACTTGGCGAGCAGTTACGCCGCGTGCCGCTGGAGAAGCTCCAGCGCGGCAGGGCGGGTGAAATGAACGCCTTGCTGCTGGGCAGCGTGGATGAAAACCTCAATTATGTTATTGCGATAGCCAATATTTTGCTGCTCACCATTGTCACGCCGCTGACGGCGTCGCTGGCGACATTGTGGATAGACTGGCGGCTGGGGCTGGTGATGTTGCTGATCTTCCCTCTGCTGGTGCCGTTTTATTACTGGCGCCGCCCGGCGATGCGGCGACAAATGCAGACGCTGGGGGAAGCGCACCAGCGTCTGAGCGGCGATATCGTTGAATTTGCTCAGGGGATGATGGTATTGCGCACCTGCGGCAGCGATGCCGATAAAAGCCGGGCGCTGCTGGCGCATTTCAATGCGCTGGAAAACTTACAGACCCGCACTCACCGTCAGGGCGCTGGCGCAACGATGCTGATCGCCAGCGTCGTGGAGTTGGGCCTACAGGTGGTGGTGTTATCCGGGATCGTCTGGGTAGTGACGGGCACTCTGAACCTCGCCTTTTTGATTGCCGCCGTCGCGATGATTATGCGCTTCGCAGAACCGATGGCGATGTTTATCAGCTACACCTCGGTTGTGGAACTGATCGCCAGCGCCCTGCAACGGATTGAGCAGTTTATGGCGATAGCACCGCTTCCCGTCGCAGAGCAAAGCGAGATGCCGGAACGTTACGATATCCGCTTTGACAACGTCAGCTATCGCTACGAAGAAGGCGACGGCTACGCGCTTAATCATGTTTCTTTGACGTTCCCGGCAGCCAGTATGAGCGCGCTGGTGGGTGCCTCCGGCGCAGGCAAAACTACGGTCACCAAACTGTTAATGCGCTATGCCGATCCGCAGCAAGGGCAGATTTCTATTGGCGGCGTCGATATTCGCCGCCTGACGCCGGAACAGCTCAATAGCCTGATTTCTGTTGTTTTCCAGGATGTCTGGCTGTTTGATGACACGCTGCTGGCGAATATCCGTATCGCGCGCCCACAGGCGACGCGGCAGGAGGTAGAAGAGGCCGCCCGCGCGGCGCAGTGCCTTGAGTTTATTTCCCGTCTTCCGCAAGGCTGGCTGACGCCAATGGGAGAGATGGGCGGCCAGCTATCGGGCGGCGAGCGCCAGCGGATTTCTATTGCCAGAGCGTTATTGAAAAACGCGCCGGTCGTCATTCTCGATGAACCGACTGCCGCGCTGGATATTGAAAGCGAGCTGGCGGTGCAAAAAGCGATCGATAACCTGGTTCACAACCGGACGGTGATTATCATCGCTCACCGTTTATCCACCATCGCCGGGGCCGGAAACATTCTGGTGATGGAAGAGGGACAGGTGGTTGAGCAGGGTACTCATGCGCAATTGCTCTCACATCATGGACGTTATCAGGCGCTGTGGCAGGCGCAAATGGCCGCGCGCGTGTGGCGCGACGACGGGGTTTCCGCGTCTGGAGAGTGGGTGCATGAGTGATGTTCAGTCGAATGTGAAACCGCTGACGTTGACGACCGGGCGGGTGATTTTTGCTATTGCCGGCGTCTATGTGACGCAGAGTCTGGTATCGGCGCTGTCTATGCAGTCCTTACCCGCGCTGGTGCGCGCTGCTGGCGGTTCGCTGGCGCTTGCCGGTGCGACAACCCTGTTTATGCTGCCCTGGGCGCTGAAGTTTATTTGGGCGCCGTGGATCGAGCGCTGGCGGCTTCCGCCCGGTAGCCAGGAACGCCGTTCCCGCATGTTAATCCTGCGTGGTCAGGTCGCGCTAGCGGCGATCCTGACTATTGTCGCAGCGATTGGCTGGTTTGGGCGAGAAGGGGGATTCCCCGATACGCAAATCGTCGCGTTATTTGTTCTGTTTATGGTGGCAGGCACGGTCGCCTCCACCATTGATATCGCCAGCGACGGCTTTTGTGTCGATCAACTGACCCGCACGGGTTACGGCTGGGGAAACAGCGTGCAGGTCGGCGGCAGCTATCTGGGAATGATGTGCGGCGGCGGGGTGTTCCTGATGCTGTCGGCGGCATCCGGCTGGCCTGTCGCCATGCTGATGATGGCGGTGCTGATTATGGCGCTGTCACTCCCGCTGTGGCGCATTACGGAGCCGACGCGAACAGCGACTATCCCGCATGTTCCGGCGTTAGGTTATGCGCTAAGGAGGAAGCAGGCGCGCCTGGGCTTACTGCTGGTATTGATGCTGAATTCAGGCATGCGGTTTGTGCTGCCTCTTCTGGCACCGCTGTTGTTGGATCATGGGTTGAGCATGTCCGCATTGGGCGCGCTGTTCAGCGGCGGCAATATTGCAGCGGGCATAGCAGGAACGCTGGCCGGCGGATTGCTGATGAAATACACCTCACCCGGCAGAGCGCTGTTGACGGCTTATGGCGTCCAGGGGATCGCGCTGCTGGCGGTGGTGATGACGCTCATGATGGCGCCGGGTCATCTGCTGCTGCAGATTCTCCAGTGTCTGGTCATTGTCCAGTCCATTTCGCTGGCCTGCGCGCTGGTCTGTCTTTACGCCACGCTGATGTCGCTTTCATCGCCTTTGCAGGCCGGTGTCGACTTCACCCTCTTTCAATGTACTGACGCGGCAATCGCCATTCTGGCTGGCGTTATCGGTGGCGTTGTTGCTCAACATTTTGGCTATGCGGCCTGCTTCCTGTTTGCCGGGGCATTCACGTTGCTGGCGGCGTGGGTTGCTTATATCCGGCTGCATTCGGCAAGAGAACTGATGACAAGCGCAATTGATTGATCCGGGAATAACACAGAGAGGTAAGGGATGAAAATCAGTGAATTTCTACATCTGGCGTTACCAGAGGAACAATGGCTACCGACGATTTCTGGCGTTTTACGCCAGTTCGCAGAAGAAGAGTGTTATGTCTATGAGCGTCAACCCTGTTGGTATTTAGGCAAAGGGTGCCAGGCACGGCTGCACATTAATGCCGACGGAACGCAGGCGACATTTATTGATGATGCTGGGGAGCAAAAATGGGCGGTGGATTCCATTGCCGACTGCGCGCGTCGTTTTATGGCGCATCCTCAGGTGAAAGGACGTCGGGTATATGGACAGGTTGGGTTCAACTTTGCGGCGCATGCGCGGGGGATTGCCTTTAACGCCGGGGAGTGGCCGCTGCTGACGTTAACCGTTCCCCGTGAAGAACTTATTTTTGAAAAGGGAAATGTCACCGTTTATGCGGACTCCGCCGACGGGTGCCGACGTTTGTGCGAGTGGGTAAAAGAGGCCGGTACAACGACGCAGAACGCACCACTGGCGGTGGATACCGCCCTCAATGGTGAGGCATATAAACAACAGGTTGCGCGCGCCGTTGCGGAGATCCGCCGTGGCGAGTATGTCAAAGTGATTGTCTCGCGCGCCATTCCCCTGCCATCGCGGATTGATATGCCCGCCACGCTGTTATACGGGCGGCAGGCAAACACGCCTGTGCGCTCGTTTATGTTCCGTCAGGAAGGACGCGAAGCGCTGGGCTTTAGCCCGGAACTGGTGATGTCAGTGACGGGCAATAAAGTGGTCACTGAACCGCTTGCGGGCACCCGCGATCGCATGGGAAACCCGGAGCATAATAAGGCGAAAGAGGCAGAACTGCTGCACGACAGTAAAGAGGTGCTTGAGCATATCCTTTCTGTCAAAGAAGCTATTGCTGAACTGGAGGCTGTTTGCCAGCCGGGCAGCGTGGTGGTTGAAGATTTAATGTCGGTTCGCCAGCGCGGCAGCGTTCAGCATCTGGGGTCTGGCGTGAGCGGTCAGCTTGCGGAAAACAAGGATGCCTGGGATGCGTTTACCGTGCTGTTTCCGTCGATTACCGCCTCAGGTATCCCTAAAAATGCTGCTCTGAACGCGATTATGCAAATTGAGAAGACGCCGCGAGAGCTTTATTCCGGCGCAATCCTGCTGCTGGACGATACGCGCTTTGATGCGGCGCTAGTTCTGCGTTCCGTATTTCAGGATAGCCAGCGCTGCTGGATACAGGCGGGGGCGGGAATCATCGCGCAATCTACGCCGGAACGCGAACTGACAGAAACCCGGGAGAAATTAGCGAGCATTGCGCCCTATTTAATGGTGTAGGAGTAACTGTTTTCTAACCTCACAACCAGACTGTCCAAAGACAATTGAGTCGCTCTTTGATTCCTCTGTGACTCTATTGTCTTCTTTTGGGATAAAATAGGTGTTTTTCGTCATGAAGTTGATAAAAGTCTATATAGAACCACCTCCTGTGGAGGTGGTGGTAATTTGCCAGAGTGTGGGATTCGTTAGTATACTATGGGATAAACTTATTTTTACCAATTGTATAAGGCGGTGCATAAGATTCTCGGCATGCTTCCAGATAATCCGACCACCACTGCATCATCGCTTTGCGGGCTTCCAGGTGCTCTGCCTTATGAATATAAGCCATGCGCACGGTATTGCGCTCCTGATGACTCATCTGGCGTTCTACTGCGTCCTTTGCCCATAAACCCGATTCCATCAGCGCACTGCATGCCATTGCCCGGAAGCCGTGACCGCAGATATCCTTTTTCGTGTCGTAACCCATCACCCGCAGTGCCTTATTGACCGTGTTTTCACACATTGGCTTATACGGGTTATGGTCGCCGGGGAAGATCAGTTCATTATTACCGGTGATATCCTTAATCTGTTTCAGAATGGCGATGGACTGTTCTGAGAGGGGGACGATATGCGGCATTCGCATTTTTGCCCCGCGGCCGGAATAATGCACGCCAATAATGGGTTCTCGCGTCGCGGGTATCGTCCAGACTCGGTTTGTGAAATCAATCTCTGACCAGCGGGCGAAACGCAGTTCACTGGAGCGAATGAACACATGCAGCATCAGCAGAACGGCATGCCGGGTCAGTTCACGGCCCTGATGATATGCCCCAATACGTTCAAGCAGTTCAGGCAGCCGCTCCAGCGGCAGGGCAGGATAGTGCCGTCTGACAGGAGGTGTGGTCACGCCGCCAAGGTTTGCTGCAGGGTTCGTATCGATTAACTCCTGATGGACCGCATGGCGTATTATGTTACTCAGGTGCTGCCGTGTGCGGGACGCAACCTCCAGCAGACCTTTTTCCTCGATCCCTTTCTGCAGGTCAATGAAATGACGGGGTTTAAGTTCTGATACAGGTAGGTTCCCGATGACCGGAAAGATGTGATTGTTCAGGCTGGCAAGCAGACGGTCGGCGGTGTTCTGCGACCATTTCCTGTTACTTTTATGCCATGCCAGCGCCACGTTTTTAAAAACTTTCTCCGGTGTTCGTGAGCCACGTACAGCAGCCCGCTGCTGTACCGGGTTGATATTCAGCGCCAGCATTTTACGGATACCTTCACGTTGCTGTCGCGCATCAGACAGGGAGATGGCTGGATAGGCACCCAGCGCAATGCGGGATTCTTTACCGCTAATACGGTATTTGAGATACCAGTGGCGGGAGCCACCCGGCTTGACCCGCAGATACAGACCGTGAGAATCGGAGACTTTAAAGGGTTTATCAGAAGGCTTGAGGGTGCGGATTTTTGCGTCGGTAAGGGATATATGGGGGTCACTCCATTATCGAACTAACCTGACCCCAGATTTGACCACCAATTTTTCCCGATGCGTAGGGTAAAATCAAAATGCACCGAGAAGAGTTTTCACACTAACCTGTTGAATCAACATCAGATAAAGATTCGCAAGGATGCAAGAAAATAGAAAATTGGCTCC
>ERZ856578.3430-NODE-3430-length-23726-cov-3.813650_pt1 | contig 23726 bp, 14 predicted proteins | sample MGYA00514384_ERZ856578 | MGnify/ENA primary metagenome ERZ856578 (study PRJEB29103, sample SAMN06111958) | human gut metagenome | biome: human gut; feature: ankylosing spondylitis patient; material: healthy_person | host: Homo sapiens | place: China:Hangzhou... | reverse complement strand
ATCGGGAACATCCGGTGAGATTCCGGGACGGTTTTATCCCCGCTGTAATAGGTACGAAAACTGCAGAGCATAAATGCTCAGCCACTGGGTAACACAGATTATCCGGGAAGGGCAGTGAGTAGGTCAGATCCTGAGTCAGAATACAAATATCTTAGAGCGTTTCAAAGATTCCAAAGGCATAAATTGGAGGTCTATTTTTTATACCTTTTTTTGGAAAATGTACTCGAAAAGAACATTATGGAGGTTTACATCAGCTCTGTAATAAATAAAAATCCTAAAGGAGGATGAGTAGAATGAAGAAAAAATTAGTGGGCATCCTTATGGGCGTTGCAATGACAGCAACGACAATCGCTGCCCCAACAGCAATCTTTGCGGATGACATTGACATCGAAGATATTGCTGTAGAAACTGAGGCTGATAGTGGAGAAATTGCACAGCAGGAAATACTAAATGAAGATGCCGAAATTGATTTAGAGGTAAATGACGATACAAGCGAAATAAATAGCGTAGGTGATGGTGACACAGCTATTGATTTTAGTTCAGAAGAGGTGGCAACTGAGGACGTTGGGGCTGAAGTGGTTATTCCAGAAATTAAAACCTGCAATAATACTAGTCGGGTGACATCTGGAACGTCTAAAACAGAAATAACCAGAGGAACTGATGCTACACTTAATTTGAGTGTTACCTGTATGGCTTATGTAGATGGAAAGAGAATTGATATTCGCGCATATGATAATCTTGCAATTTATGCGGATATTTATATTGACGATGTAAAAGTGAATGACACTTCTATAGAGTTGGAAAAGAAGACATTAGTAACAGCTTCAAAAACATATACATTGACGGATGCAGTTATGCAGATGTATCCAGAGGGGAAAGAAGTTACTGTAAAAGTATATTCTAGTCTGGAAACTCCGGCAAATGCAAAATTAGATAAAGTATTTAAGCTGATAACACCAGCGGTAGCAAATCCTACTGTAGAAGAAATAACTCCATGGGGAGATGCATTCGAGTTTGAAAGAGGCGAAGCGTGTAGCGGAACTATTGCTGTAAAATTATCGGACCGTCCAGTAGAAGGCAAAGATCCTTATTGTGCTGCTTATATCAATGGGGAAAGAAAAACAGAACCTGTGGCATTACAAAGAAATACTAATGTAGATCCTGACAATGGTTATAGTGGGGATATATCTATCGCACCAGAGTTGACTGAATATTTGTCGGAGGGTACCAAAATCCAGATCAAGGTTGGTTTTGGCTCTGAAATGGAAGATGTTTCTGATGAAAAAGTACTGGAAATCGAGGCGACAGGCAAGCCTTTTATTCAGGGAGCAAAGGTTGATGAAGTTTCTGTTTATAAAGATGCTTCACATGAAAAGGGGTTATATTGGGTACGTGCCGGAAGAACCTACACTGCTTATATCACCGGAAAATTCAGGAATGTAGTTGAGAAAGATCCTTTGGATGTGTATGCAGGAGTTTATGTAAGCGGGAAGCTGGTTGGCGAGCTTCAGAAGATGTCAGTAGAAGCCGACAACAGTGCTTATAACGGAACCATAACCTTTACCCTGCCGGATGATACTCCATCCAATCCACTGGTGGGCAATGCAGTGCGTGTAAAAGTCGGCATTGGCAGTGAAATGGACAATGGGCTGAGTGAAGCAATCCGTTCAGGTTCCAAACTTGATCCGAATGAAATTAAAGTAACGGATCTGAAAGTGCTGGATGGTTTTATGGAAGAAGAAGTAAAGTATATTGATCGCCAGAATCCACAGTCTAGCATTAATGTAACTATGACACTGGAAGGACTTCCGGATGATCTTATTGGAACGCATCATGAGGAATGGCTTGGAAATCAGATGATTGACAGTGGTTTGGGCTCCCCGTCAGGAATGCTTGTGGGTATAGGAAAAGATAAAGCAAAGTTACTTAAAGATTATGAGGGAACTTCGCTTACTTTAAAAATCATCAGTAATATAGACGAAGAGGCTATCTTTACTTATGAGATGCCAATCGTTGGTCTGACCACTAAAGAGGAAGAAACTGCAAATACAGTTGCTGATCAGTTGAAGAATCTCCCTGCAGTGGACAAGATCGCACTGGAAGATAAAGAGAGCGTAAAGGCAGCTCGTGATGCTTATGATGCACTGAATGAAGATCAGAAGAAACTGGTTCCGGAAGAACAGGTAAAAGCACTTACAGATGCTGAGACAAAGATTGCAGAACTTCAGAAAGCAGCTGACAAGAAAGCAGCTGATGAGGAAGCTGCCAAAGCAGTAACCGATCAGATCGCTGCCATTCCTGCTGTGAAAGCTCTGAAACTGACAGATGCTTCCAAAGTAAAAGCAGCTCGTGATGCTTATAACAAGCTGAGTGCAGATCAGAAGAAGCTGGTTACAGCGGCACAGCTGAAAGCACTTACCGATGCAGAGGCAAGGATCGCACAGCTTCAGAAAGCAGCACAGGTAAAACCGAAGATCACCCTGAATGTAACTTCTCTTCCAATCCAGGTGAAAAAATCTACCGCAGGCATCCGTATCAAGACAACTGCGATCAAAGGCGATAAGATCAAATCTGCAAAGAGCAGCAAGTCTAAGGTGGTAAAGGTATCTGTTAAAAACGGAAAACTTACAGTAAAAGGTCTGAAAGCAGGGAAGGCCACAGTGACAGTGACTTCCACAAAGGGCGCAAAGGCAACTGTTAAGATTAAGGTCCAGAAACAGAAAGTTGCAACTAAGAAGCTGAAAGCGACAGTTTCCACAAAACAGATACTGAAAAAAGGCAAAAAAGTTAAACTGAAAGTTGCAAAGACACCATTTACCGCACAGGATACTGTGAAATGGACTTCTTCCAATAAGAAGATTGCCACAGTTACCTCCAAAGGTGTGGTAAAAGGCCTGAAGAAAGGCACAGCTACCATTACTGCAAAAGCAGGTAAGAAAGTTGTGAGATTCAAAATTAAGGTGAAATAATGAAAAATAGATTAAAGAGACTTACAGGTATTATTGGGGCACTGCTGATCGCAGTGTCCCCCTGTGGTTCACAGACTATGGCGTATGCCAGTGAACCGGCAGAGACAGAGGCTGCCTTTTATGATGATGGGGCAGACTTTGAGATCCAGGAAGATACGGATGAGCAGGTACAGGATCAGGAAGACCTGGATCTTACAGAAGAGGAAGAAGATCCGGATACAGCAGATATTCAGATCGAAGAGGACACAGAGGATGCAGACAGTGAAGATTCGGAGTTGACATCAGAAGAGACACTTTTCTCAGATTCCCCGGTGGAAGAAGAACTTTTTACGGACGCAGTTGGGGAAGAAGCAGACTCTTATCTTGGAGTCCGTACACAGCCGATCATTTATGATGATTTTGCAGAAGATCTCTGGCTGCAGTTCCAGCAGAGGGAATTGCAGGTAGGCGAATCTACTGATATTTATCCATGGCGTGTATGGCAGGCTGTCCATGATGTTGTACAGAACGATGTGGAACGTCCGGAATTTAACTTTAAGGTTATCAAGGGACAGGATGTAATTTCTCTTGACACCACAAAATCAAAAGAAAAAGCAGTGGCAACTGCACTGAAACCGGGAACCGCTGTGATCCAGGTAAACTATGATGCCTTTACTCATACAGAAGGGGACTATTTCCCTGCCTGTAGTGTGGTAAATACCGGTTATGCGGTGATTACCGTAGGTGAGACAGGAACTGCTTCTATCACATGCAGTGACAACCTGGAAAACTGGCGTCATTATGACACCATTTACTATCTGGAGGGACAGGATACCGTTCCATTTACCTTCACTGCGACAGCTGCAGGAGCTTCCAACCTGAAAGTGACCTGCAATGGTTTGGAAGTAAAGCCGAACAGTGATGGCAGCTATACGGCAGCGTTGGAGAACCGCAGCAACATTATTGGTGTTGTGGCTACAGATGCGGCAGGAAATACCCGTTCCCTGTATCGTGTGGTAGATGCCCGAGTGATGCGTGTTAATGTAAAAAATACAAAAGATGATTCCTCAGAGATCCACGTAGGGGATACCGCAGAGGTTAGCTTTACAGGAATCACCATGCCGGTCTATAAGCTGGCTACCATTTATAATCCATGTTTTGGACCGGATGCCTATGGCGGTGTTGACGAATATGGATACCCGACTTATGTGGCTTACAGCAATTCTGTCCTGGGAGCATTTCGGGGAAACTGCCATCAATGGGATCTTGCAACAAAGAACTCTTTTAAGGTCACATTTACACAGGCAGGAAGATACCGGTTCGACAGTGACGGAATCCACAGTGACTGGTGGGGACACCGGCTGTACTGGGATACCAAAGTTCAGGGAAAGTCAGATAAACCATTTTTCTATGCACCGATCATTCGAGGTGTGTTCTCCACCCTTCCTTCTTTCTATATAACCGTAGATTCCGGTGATGAGATCCTGGATCCGGTTATTGCTAAACTGGAAGCTATACCGGATGCAGACAGACTGACTCTGGCTGATGAAACAGCAGTAAAGGAAGCAAGGGAAGCCTACGATGCGCTGAATGACACCCAGAAGGCACTGGTAAACAGTGATGACCTGGCACGTCTGACTGATGCAGAAGCAAGGCTGGCACAGCTTCATACAGATGCAGAGAAAGCAGCTGAAGTAGAAAAGATTCTTGGAAACCTGAAAGGGGCTTCTTCCCTGACACTGGCTGATGAAGCGTCAGTAAAAGCAGCCCGGAAAGCCTATGACGGTCTGAGTGCAGACCAGAAAAAGCTGATCCCGGCTGAGAAGCTGAAAGCACTTACCGCTGCGGAAGCAAAGATCGAACAGCTTAAGAAAGTGACACCGACACCGACGAAGAAACCGGAGCCGAAACCTTCGATCCGGCTGAACTATACCAGTATTCCACTTCAGGTGAAAAAGTCCACTACAGCGATCAGTATCAAGACAACTGCAATTAAGGGTGACAAGATCAAATCTGCAAAGAGCAGCAATTCTAAGGTGGCAAAGGTATCTGTCAAGAATGGAAAACTTACTATTAAAGGAAGGAAGGCAGGTAAGGCTACGGTTACAGTGACTTCTGCAAAGGGTGCAAAAGCCACAGTGAAGGTCACTGTCCAGAAAAAGAAAGTGGCACTGAAAAAGCTGCAGGCAATTACCAGCCGCAAGGTGACTGTAAAGAAAGGCAAGAAGACTACACTGAAAGTGGCAAACAGCCCGATCACAGCCAAAGCGTCTGTGAAATGGAAAACTTCTAATAAGAAAGTAGCTTCTGTTACTTCCAAAGGCGTGGTAAAAGGTCTGAAAAAAGGAAGAGCTACCATCACCGCTTATTCCGGCAAGGTGAAAATGACATTTAAGGTAACAGTAAAATAAGTTCAAAAAGAAAGTTCCTGTGTGAGGTTCCGGCAAGGGGCACATATGGGAACTTTTTTAAGGAGGGAAGAAGTTGAAGAAAAGAAGCCTTTTGTATAGGTTCCGAAAGTGTTGCATTCTGTTCTGTGCAGTCCTTATAGGTGTTTTGTGCTTTTCCGGGAATGCCTGGGCTATGACAGGATTTTCCGGACAGAAAAGTGCATATAATGAATCTGGTCAGAGCCAGGTAACCGTAACGGTGACGCTCTCCAATGACGGTATCCCTATTGAGGGGACTGATGGCACTGCTTTGTCCCATCTGAAGGTGACAGTGCCTTATTTTGACCTGGGGTTGTACGGACTTAAAGAGTATTACCGTTATCCTACAAACAGTGTCTGTGATTACCTGGAAGAGCAGGGAGTGGTAAAGCGTCCCACAGTGCTCCATCTGTACATCTATCTGATGGAACGGTATTATCTGGGTTATCCAGCAGAAAAATGTGGCACAGGTGCCGGTAAAGAAGCTATCCTTAACAATGAACAGTTTGATGCTGTTTCTTATATGACAGGGGGACAGGCATACCTTACTTATAATGCAGGCACTGGAAAAGGCAACCGCCTCCTGAAACCAACCGGCAGTGCCACACATCTCTACATGCAGAATTTCTGGGGACATGATGAGAACCTGATGTATTATGTAAATCATGAATATCCCCTTATGTGGAGTGGTTTTGGCTCCACCGCAGATTATATCCTTCTGGAAGACGGGGATGTAGTCGATGTAGGTATGTTTACAGACCGGAGTTTCTGGACAAGGGGAGCGTTCACTTCTTTCAGCCAGGACGATTACAACCTGTCAAAAGGAAATACTTTAAAAACGAAAGTATATTCCCAGAAAACCGTTATGTCTTCTGATAACAGTGTACCGGACCCTGTAGCCATCCAGAACATGGATGCAGTCCTTTATGACGGGAACTGGAACAGGGTTGATAAGCTGGACTATGATGCGGATGGTTATGTTTCCTATACGTTTAATAAGGCAGGAACGTATTATCTACTTGCTACAGAGAAAGACAATGCAGGAAAATACGGGGCAGCTTTTTCCCCGGCAACTGCGAAGATCACTGTCAGTGAGAGCAGTACACCGGTAGCGGTAAGCTCCATTGAGATTTCAGCAGAAAGCAACAAGACAGAGTTAAATGTAGGCGAGAGTATTCAGCTGAAAGCAGAGATCCTCCCGGCTTCCGCAGCACAGAAGTCTATCCGTTGGAGAGTGGACGGTTCCGCAGCTTATATGGACTACCAGGGAAGACTCCATGCCAATGAATATATCTCAAAAGATGAGCTTGTGACAGTGACTGCCTTTTCAAGGGAGAACCGTTTTATTCAGGATTCCATACAGTTCCTGATTAAGGCAGACCGGGAAACGGTAGCGAAGGTGAAACAGGTGGAAGACCTTATTGATGCCATCGGTTCTTCTGACAAAGATGTTGTCTATACGGAAGAATGCCACAAGAAGATCCTGGCAGCAAGAAAGGCTTATGATGCCCTTGAAAAAGGTTCTGTGGCATACCGGAATGTTGATGCCCAGAAAGTAGATTACCTGGAATACGCAGAAGAGCGTTACAGTGAACTGGAGAAAAAGGCACCGAAACCGACTGCCACACCAATACCGACAGCAACACCAAAGCCAACTGCCACACCGAAACCAACCGCTGCACCAACACCAGCGGCAGGAGTGAAACAGTCAGCGGTGTCTGCATCTGCCATGAAAATATCCTGGAAGAGGGAAGCCTCTGTATCCGGATACCGGATCTCCATTCAGGGCGGCAAGTTTAAGAAGAATACAAAGGTCGCTGATGTGAGCAGCAAGACCACTTCCTATACCATCAAGAAGGTCGGCAAACAGAAGCTGACAGCAGGAACTGCTTATAAGATCACAGTTACTTCTTTATATAAGAAAGGGAAAAAGACAGTGACCGGACGCCAGCAGGTTCTGAAAAATGCGTATACCCTGCCTTCCACACCAAAGGCGACTTCCGTAAAGAAAGGAAAAGCAAGGAGTCTTAAAGTATACTGGAAGAAAGTTTCCGGTGTACAGGGATATGAAGTGCAGATGAGCACCAGAAAGAAATCCGGTTACAAGACCATAAAGGCAGTCAATGCAAAGACTTCCGCATATACGGTATCAAAACTTAAGAAGAACAAAGGCTACTATTTCCGTATCCGGTCCTTTAAGGTGATCGGCGGAAAGAAAGTCTACAGTACCTGGTCTAATAGAGTGACCGGCAAAGCAAAGTAACACAGTTGAAACATAGTTGAGGGTTTTTGCCCAAACATCATAGTATATGAAAAGGAGCCTGCATATGAAGAAACCGGGAATGACAAACAGAAGAAAACAAGGTACAAGGGGAATTGCGGTATTTTTAGGTGCGGCTCTTTTCTGTACTTCGGGAGTGGCTGTCAGTGCAAAAGGGGATTCCCTGGAAGAGGTGATCCAGAAAACAGCAGATTATGAGACGGGGATCGTGACAGACCCGACAGTTGCTTCCATTGGGGGAGAATGGACAGTGATGCCCCTTGCCAGAGGGGAGGCATCACTGCCAGACGATTATTTTGAAAAATACAGGGCAAATGTGGAGAAATACCTGAAAGAAAATGACGGGATCTTAAGCGATCATAAATACACAGAGTATTCCAGGGTAGTTCTTGCACTGAAATCCATAGGGGCAGCCCCCACAGACATTGGCGGGTATGATGTACAGAAAACGCTGGAAGATTTTGATACGGTGACAGCACAGGGGCTGAATGGAGCAGTCTTTGCACTGCTGGCACTGAATGCAGACGACCCGGAGCAGAATAAGGACGGGGAGCTGGAACAGAAATATCTGTCTTATATTCTGGAGCAGGAAAAACCGGACGGAGGATTTTCTCTTGATGACAATGCAGACCAGTCTGATGTGGACATGACAGCAATGACACTCCAGTGTCTGGAACCTTATCAGGATCAGCAGGAAGTAGCGGAGATCATTGAGAAAGGAATCCAGATACTTTCGGCAGGACAGGAAGAGAATGGTGGTTATGTGGCATATGGCTCCGACAGCTCAGAGTCTGTATCACAGGTGATCCTTACGTTAAGCACTTATGGGATTGACTGTAATGAAGATGAACGGTTTATAAAAGATGGAAAAGGTCTGTATGATATTCTGATGGAGTATCAGCAGAAAGACGGGGGATTTTCCCATACCTTAGATGGAGAAACCGATGGAATGGCAACCGACCAGGCATTTTGTGCACTGGTTTCTTATGAACGGTTCAAAGACGGAAAAAACAGTTTTTACAATATGACAGATCACAGATGAGGGGAACAAAAGATGACAGATAAGATCAGGATTCTTCAGGAACAACTGGGGACGATCATTAAAGGAAAAAAAGAAGTTACAGACAAGATCATCATGGCGGTTCTGGCAAAGGGACATGTACTGCTGGAAGATGTGCCGGGAGTAGGAAAGACGACCACAGCTCTTGCACTGAGCAGGCTGATGGGTATGGATTTTCAGCGTATCCAGTTTACACCGGACGTGGTTCCCTCTGATGTGACAGGTTTTACCATGTACCAGAAAGAAACAGGAACATTTGTCTACCGCCCGGGAGCTGTCATGTGCAACTTCCTTCTGGCAGATGAGATCAACCGTACTTCCAGTAAGACACAGGCTGCCCTTCTGGAAGTCATGGAGGAAGGCAGGGTGACCGTTGACGGTGAGACCCATGAAGTCCCGAAGCCATTTGTGGTACTTGCTACGGAGAACCCGGTAGGTTCTTCCGGTACCCAGATGCTTCCGGAGTCACAGCTGGACCGTTTCATGGTCAGCCTGAGCATGGGATACCCGGATCACGAAAGTCTGGTAGAGATCCTGAGAGACCGGCAGGATACAAACCCTCTGGACCATGCAGAAACTGTGGTGCATAAGGAAGAACTTCTGAAGCTGCAGGAGCAGGTGCAGAAAGTTTATATGGATGACCGGATCTTGTCTTATGTGGCTGATCTTGCAGAGGCAACCAGAGTCCACGCACTGATCACACTGGGGTTAAGCCCCAGAGGAACACTGGCACTGTGCCGCATGTCCAAAGCGGCTGCTTTTGTAGATGGCAGGGACTATGTAGTGCCGGACGATATTCGGAAAGTATTTGGAGATGTGGCAGGACACAGAATGGTACTGGAATCCAGGGCACGATACGAGGAACGGTCAGCAAGGGACATTCTTGATGAGATCCTGGATACCGTACCAGTACCGAAAGTAGAGGGAGCATGAAGAACAGGGTCGTATGGTTCCTGTGGCTGGTCTGCATGGCAGCCGGGGCAGTGATCACAGGAGAATATCTTTTTGTATGTGTGCTGGCTGCAACTGCGGTGCTGCTGGTGGTGTCCTGTATCTATGGTGTCTTTTCGGGAAGAAAGGTACAGACACGCTTTATCCTTCCGGAAAGGTCAGAGCAGGAGTCAGTATTTCAGGTAAAAATGGGACTTGAGAACCAGTCTTTTTATCCGGTCTTCAGGGGAAACGGGAGTATCCACTGGGAGAACCTGCTTACCGGTGAAAACGGGGATAAGGAACTGGAACTTTCCCTGCGGGGGAAAAAAGAAGAACTGGTCGCTTTTCAGGGCAGAAGCAATCGCTGTGGCTGTATCAGGTTTCAGTTTGCGGACTGGAAAGTACGGGATCTTTTCGGGATCGTTGCCTTTAAACGGAGGGCAGGTATCAGCCGGGATATGGTCGTAATGCCGCATAAGTCCAGAATGGATCTTGCACTTCTTTCCCGGGAAGGTTTTGATATGGAGAGCTTTAAGTTCTCGAAAAACCGTCCGGGAGATGATCCGGGGGAAACTTACGATGTCCGGGAATACCGCCCCGGCGACAGTATCCGCCAGATCCATTGGAAGCTGTCTGGAAAATTGGACGAAGTTATGATCCGGGAGAAAAGCTATCCGGTGGATGAGGCTGTCCTGATCCTTGCGGAACCTGGTCAGGAGGGGGAAAGATCGGAAGCACCGGAGGCTGTTGCAGAGATCTATGGCGCAGTCCTTTACAGCTTTATGGAGCAGAGAATCCCCTGCCAGACTGCGGTATATGACCCTGCCTCCGGACAGCTCCGGCTGGAAAAGATAGAAACACTCCGGGACTATGAGGACATTTTGTACCGGTTCCTCTGTCACAGCAGTATAAAGGAGAAACCGGCAGTCATCAGGGACTACATAAAGAATCCGGGGCAGAAATCTTTTGCCGCTTATATCTATATCACAGGGAATCCTGATGACCGGGAAAATGAGCTTCTTCCACGGGAGGCTCAGATCGTGACAGTACGCAGGGGAAAGAATGCGGCACATAACGGAAATGAGATAACTTATACAGACGATTACCGCCGGGAACTTGGCATCCGTAAGACAGACAGGAGAGCAGGCTATGGAACTATGGACAACAGAGATCAATAAGAAAAAGTCCGGGAAATACAGACAGGACATAGTTTCTGTACTGGTCACAGTCCTTCTTATCCTGGCTTCTGTCGGTACAGGCGGTTATCTGATTCTCCGGGAACTGTTAGAAACTGTTCCTGGAATGCCATTTCTGACAGGCGTGCTTATCGGCTGCGTTCTGTGTCTGGGGCTTCTGTCCGGGCAAAGGAAATGTGCCATAGGAAGCAGTATTTTTCTGTCTGTGGTATTAAGTGTAGGAATATTTTTCTGGAAAGAGATTCTTCATGGAGGCATTTCCTGTTGGGATGAACTGGCAGACACGTTGGGAAGCAGGGCAGGGATTTATCTGACCCGTTATGGAAACTTAGCAGAAACAGGAAGCAGGGAACAGATATTTTTCTTTCTGTTTCTGGGGATTGTGATGGGACTTGCGGGAACACTGGTTAGCCGCATGAGGTTTACGGTGCTCGTAGTCCTGTGGGCACTGGTTCTTCCGGTCTGTATGTTTTATCTTCAGAAATTCCCTGACCTGAAAACAGGACTGGTATTTTATACAGGGGTAATTTTGGAACTGAATGAGATGATGCCCGGAAAGAAAGACAGGGTGCAGATGGGAAAACGGGGATCTGTCCTGGTCTGGGGAATCCTTTTTTCCATTGTGGTGGTGGCAGTTTCTGTGTCTGCAATGGGGCTGATCGCACCGGAAAAAGATTACAGTTCTTCGGAACTGGTGAAAAATGCAGGGAAAGAGATCACTGATAAGATCGAAGAAATCCGTTATAAAAGAGGCGTGGTCAATTCTCTTCCGAACGGAAAGCTGAAAGAGGCTGGAAGCTGGAAAGGTTCTGAGGATACAGCCCTTTCTGTGACTATGGAGCATCCGGATTCACTGTACCTTAAGGGATTTACCGGAAGCGTTTATGACGGGAACCAGTGGAAAAGTGTTTCTACAGAAACTGCTTACGGGGAAAAGAACCTGTTTTACTGGCTGCATCAGGACGGGTTTTATGGGGAGACACAGCTTGCGTCTATACGGAACCTGGTAAAAGATGACAGTCTTTCCAGTACGGAAGGAACGGTCTCAGTAGAGAATGAAAAGGCAGACAGCCGGTATGTTTATCTTCCTTATGAGACACAGGAACTGCCGGAAAACTACAGGGGTATCACCGGGACAGCTGACAGTATGCTGAATGCCAGAGGGCTTTTCGGAGACCGGAAGTATTCATTTACTTCCCTTGGAAATCTGGTGAAAGACTTTACTGCACTGGGGGCAGAAAGCTATCAGGTTCTTTCGGAACAGCCGGATTCAACCTACAGACAGCAGGAAAGCTATTATAACAGTTTTGTGTACCAGCAGGATACCGTCATTCCAGACAACCTTACTACACTTTTTGAAAAAGAACTTGGAAACGGTGGGGACCGGAATCAGGGACATACCGATTATTATACAGCAATCTCAAGGATACGTTCTTATCTGGAAGATAATATGACTTACAGCACTGCCACAGATGTTTACAGTGGAACGGGAGATTTTGCAGAGAATTTCCTTACAGAGTCTAAGATAGGGCACAGTGTCCACTATGCAACAGCAGCGGCATTGATGTTCCGGTATTACGGGATTCCATCCAGATATGTGGAAGGCTATCTGGTCACACCGGAAGACGTAAAAGATAAAAAAGACGGGGATAAGATCGACATTCCCGGAAAAAATGGACATGCATGGACAGAGATCTACATAGATGGCATGGGCTGGGTGCCGGTAGAGATGACACCGGAATATTACGGGGTCATGGAAGAACCGGACCTGACACTTGGACTGGAAGCCGAAGGAGCCCGGACAGCACCACTTCCGGAAACAGAGACGGAACAGAAAGAAAACACACCGGAGATAAATACCCACTGGAATCTCCAGATCGCAGTCACAGGACTGGTGAAGTTTATCCTTCTGCTTCTTCTGGTATTTGATATTTTCGGGATCTGTTTCCTGATTACAGTATATATCTTAAGGGCAGTGGCAAATATCCGGAGAAAGAGGGCTTTTCAGTCACAGGACAGAAGACAGGCAGTACGGGCAATGGCAGGGTATGCAGGAAGGCTCTATGAACAGGGGACTTTTGATGAAAAACTTTCCGGCGAATTTCAAAATACCTGGCGTACCGGGCAGAAAGCAGCATTCAGTCCCCATGAAATATCCAGTGAAGAGCGTCAGGAAGTAGAAAAATGCGTAAAGGCTTTAAAGAAAGAACTTCTGAAAAATACAGGCTGGTATGACCGCTGGGTCATGAAGTACATTGAGAGGCTGTATTGACCGGAAAGGGAAAGGAGGAGCATATCGTGGATCACAGAAAAAATAAACACAGAAAAATACTGCCGGGCATCCTTATCCTGCTATGCCTTCTTCTCTTTTCGGGAGCCCTTGTCTTAGGGATAAGGGCACAGGTGCCGGAAACCATAGAAAATCCGGTGCAGGGGATCAGTGCAGACAGTTCTATGAAAGGGTATCTTGGAAAAGGATATACTTATGCGGATCTGGATACGGATTCTTTACAGACAGAGAGTACCGGTACACTGGCACAGGTACCTGAAAATAAACCAGAAGAACAGCAGGAGGAAGCTGATCCGGAAGAAGAACCGGAGGTGACAGCTCCTTCTGATGATACAGTGCAGGCTGCGTCTGAGGAGCCGGAAGAGGCTGTCGAGGATGGAAGTACAGATCAGGAGAATCCATCTGAGGAAACACAGCAGCCAGAGGAAAATACGGTCCAGTACGATCCTGAGAATGGGGAAGATAACCATGAGGATCAGGAAGAAACACCGGACACTGATGATGACAGGAACCAGGAGGGTGCAGAGGTCCCGGAGGAGGAGACACCGACTCCTGCCCCGGAAGAAAATAAATATCCTTCTGTGGCAACCGACCTGACAGACGGGGAGACCGTCAGTGCTTCTTACCGTACTTTTTATGTACAGGCATGGGACTATCAGGGCAATGTCCTTCCTTCTTCTTCGGTAGAAGTTCTGGGAAATGGACAGAAACTTTATTCGGTCAGTACCGATGGGGAAGGCATCATTGCTTACCGTATGGAGCTGACAGAGACTGAAAATACCGTAGATATTAAAGTAACGGACAGTGAGGGCTGGTCTTATACGCTTCCACAGTACCGGATCATAAGAAGTGAAGACGGGGAAGAGCAGCCGGCAGGAACGGTGAATATCAGTATTGAAGCCGGAACGGTAGGACTTGGTACGATCCTTTCGTCTACACCGGTAGAATTTTACCAGGGTGAACAGCTTTCTTCCGTACTTCTGCGTCTGTTAGATGAGAATGGTTTTGACTGGAGGAATGAGGGCAGTGCCACAAGCGGCTTTTATCTCCGTTCCATTGGAAGAAGCGGTCTTACTGCAGGTGCTTCCATACCGGCAGACCTGCAGGCACATCTGGAAGCTGCCAACTGCCAGATGACGGATCATGACAATGACTGGCTTGGAGAGTATGACTTTACGATGGATTCCGGCTGGCTGTATTTTGTGAATGGGGAATACATGAATGTAGGAATGGCAGGCTATTTCCCTGCTGACGGTGACAGTGTAAGGCTGCGTTTCTCCCTGTATGCAGGGGCTGACGTAGGTGCAGGACAGAATGGCGAGACATGGGGGGACTGGTGATGAAGAGATTTCTTGCAGGGATTTTATCGGCGGTACTCCTTATGGGAAGCATTCCTGTCTATGGTGCACAGGATATGGGAATATCCCCGGAAGCTGGTTACAGTGTGGAGGGGACAGAGCTTTCCCAGACGGAGGAAGCCTTAAGCGGAGAGACTGCTTTGCAGGAAACAGCAGATACTTCCAATGAAGAGAATGTGGAAGATTCAAAAGAGAATACAGAAGAGACACCGGCTCCGTCAGAGGAGGAACCGGACAGCCAGGAGCCGGAGATAGAACCGGAAGTACCAGAGGAGCCGGAGATCACAGAGATCCCGGAGGAAGATCCTGAGATTACGGAAGCACCAGCAGAAGACGATTCCCCGGAACTGGAATTTAATGACGGTGAGGTGCAGATGGAAGATGCCGGGGAAGAGGTTTCTGACTATCTGGAAAACCTGACGGTCTATACAAGCCAGAACAGCAATGCACCTGAGACAATCCTTAAGCCGGAACGCCGGGAAGACCTGGATGAAGCCTTTGGCGGGAAAGTGTATACAGTGGAATATGGCTCTTATGCCACATCTTCCAGCTTTTATCTTTCCGGGGACATCAGTGACGGTGCGCCGGAAGGGTCTACCTGGTCCATAAAGGCACTTCTTCTCAATGGCGGGGAAAATGTACAGGAAGACATGAACCCGAAAGCCTATACGGAAGGGGTACGTTACAGACTGAACGGTCGTACTTTTGGGAACGGAGCCAATGGTGCAAAGCGGGCTGTGTATACGATCACAGCAGGAACAGAGGAAACTTACCAGACGTATAAACTGGTGGTTTTGAGGAGGCTGGATCTTTCTTTTATCGGATGTTACCTTCCGGAAGATGAAGACCTGGCGAAGAACCTTATTCCGGGTCAGTTTGACAGTACAAAAAGGGAATATGAAATAGCAGTAGGATCAGGTACGGAATCCCTGAACCTGGTGGCAAATGCTTATTCAGGCAGTTATTACGGGCTTACGGTCAATGGCGTGGCGTATGAGGGAAGCAGGCAGGAGATCCCGCTGACCGGGGAAGAGACAGAGATCACTCTGCAGATGAAGCAGGAAGACACCTATCTGGACCCGGAATATGCCGGACAGACCTATGTAAGTGAGGGAACCTACCATATCCGGGTGACCAGACAGAAGAGCAGTTCTGTGGCATTTGAAGTATCACCGGACAATGCTGTAGTCAGCCTGTATGACCAAAACGGGGACCGGGTAGTACCAGCAGGAGGAACCGGGTGGAACTTTGAGAATCTTCTTATGGGGGATACCTATACATGGACGGTTTCCTGTTATGGCTATAAAACGCAGACAGGAAGTTTCGTGGCAGGGGATACCGACCATATCCGGGCAGAACTGGAAAGCATAGATTCTTCCCAGCCGGAGATCACAGACAATGACTGGATCAATTACAGGAACAGCGATACCAACAACGGGGTTACTGATGTGGCAGCCCCTTCTTCCGGAGCAGAAAGCGTACAGAAATGGGCCATGCAGCTGGGCGGCGACTGGAATGCGGCTGTCACACCACCGCTGATCCTTGGCGGGGCTCTTTATGTGGCTTCCGGTAAATTTATCTATAAGATTGACCGGGCTACAGGGGAGATCCTGGCAGTCAGTGAGGAACTGGCAGGAAGCATGGTCTTTGCCCTGAACCCTCTTACTTATGCAGAAGGAATGCTGTTTGCCCAGATCGGAGGAGGACAGATACAAGCAGTCAGTGCATCGACATTGAAATCACTGTGGATCAGTGAGCCGGTAGGAGGACAGACGCTTTCTCCGATTACTTATAAAGATGGATATATTTACACAGGAACCTGGAACTCAGAGACAACAGCAGGAATCTATTTTGCCCTGTCTGTTACGGATGAAGATCCGTCCAGGGGAGATGAGATCAAGTACTGCACATTGAAGTACAGCCATAAAGGCGGCTTCTACTGGGCAGGTGCCTATGCGTCGGGGGACTATCTGGTATTTGGTTCTGATGACGGTTCCGCAGAAGGAAATTATACAAATACCTCGATCCTGTACTCTGTATCAACCTCAACCGGTGTCATGCTGGACAAGCTGACAGGACTTAAAGGTGATATTCGTACTTCGGTAGCGTATAACAATGGCTATGTGTATTTTGCCACAAAGGGCGGTTATCTTTACCGGGTAAAAATGAACCCGGACGGAACTTTCGGACAGGTGCTTGGCTATAATCTTGGTGGAATGGCAACCGCTACTCCTGTGATCTATAAGGGCAGGATCTATATCGGGGTCTGCGGACAGGGCGGTCAGTTTAACCCGGACGGAGGGCATCATTTTGACGTGCTCACAGAATCTGAGGACGCACTTTCACTGGCGTATTCTGTCCCTGTTGCAGGCTATCCACAGGCAGCACCACTTCTTTCCACTGCTTATGAAAATGAAGATTATAATAAAGATGGAAAGGCAGACGGAAGAGTTTATGTTTATTTTACAGCTAATGCCTATCCGGGCGGTATCTATATGCTGGAGGACAGCCCTGGACAGACAGAAGGCAAGGCAGAGGAGATCTTTACACCTGACACAGACCAGCAGCAATACAGTATCAGTACTTTATGCGTGGACAGGGACGGAACCATCTATTATAAAAACGATTCCAATTATTTGATGGCGATAGAGAAAAACGGAGCCTATCTAAACAGTGTCAATGTATCGGCAGATACGGGAAAGGTCACATGGAACAAAACTTTCCGGAAAGACCGTCTCAGCTATGACCTGATACTGGAAGAGGGGGCAAAACAGGCAGTATTTTCCTTTGAAGCCCCGGAGGGTGTTTCAATCAGCGTAAATGGGAAAAAGTGTGAGGGCACCTATCAGGTTGCTTTTGATGGAACCGGAACGAGTATTCAGGTACAGGTATCTAAGGGAAATAAGTCAAGGACTTATGTTTTCAGCATCACTGGTGATGAAAGCTCCCCATTTTTAAAGAACCTGACAGTGAGTACCAGTAACAGCTACACAGACGATACCGGGTATCTTGCCCTGGAACCTGCATTTACGCAGGAACGGTATGAGTATACCGCAGAGATGTATAACGGGAAAAATGAATTCCTGAACATTTTTGCCGAACCACAGGAGGAAGATGCTTCTGTGACGGCAGAGGGAATCCGGGGTACGAAAAAGATCAATAACTATGGACATACCGCCGGAAGCGGCAGTGCAAGCAGGATTGCGGTCTATTTTGGTGAGGAAGAGGCAGAAGCGGCAGTGAAGGTGACGGTAAAGACGAAAAGCGGAAAAACCGCTTCTTATCAGGTGATCCTTCAGCGGAGGGATATTTACCCGCCGAAGCTGAGTGATGTCCGGGCTGTCCGGTACGATGCGGAGAGAGTGCGGATCACTTTTGCCTCAAATGAGATGGGTAATTACCAGTACAAGATTGTCAAACCGGGGGAAACACCAGAGTTTGATCTTTCCGGATCTGTGGAACTGATGACCAGGGGACAGAATTCCCTTGATCTGATGATTCCTGAGACAGAGGAAAAAGAGATCTGGATACTGGCGAAAGACATTGCAGGGAACCAGATGAGCACACCGGTGAAGATCCCGGTGATAGAATATAAAGAGATCCCGGTGACGATAAAAACAGTTCCGACAGATGCAGAGATCCGGGTAACGAACCAGGACGGTGAAGAACTGAAAGCCCAGAACGGGAAATATCTATTTTTAAAGGGAAATGTATATAAAATTGAAATTTCCAGAAAAGGCTATGAAACACTGACAGAGACAGTCACTGCTGACCTGAAGGTGACAAGTTACAGTTTTACCCTGAAATCCCTGATGAGTTCGGATGCAGATCTTAAATATCTGTATGTTTCCAGTGCAGATCATTATGGAAAGGGCATACAGAAGCTGGAGCCTTCCTTTAAGAAAACTGAAGACCATTACACTGCAGTTTATGGTGATGAAAGGCAGAGCCTGAATGTATGGACAGAAGCAGCGGATTCCCATGGAAGCATAAAAGTCTATGCAATGTCCGGGATTCTGGGCAGTTCCGTCCAGAAAGACGAAACCATTTTTCAGACAGGAACCGATGAGGGACATCCGTTCTGGAAGATTGTATTTGCCAGTGGAGAAAAAGAGGCGAAGATCAGGATACAGGTAACAGCAGAAGACGGTACCAGAAAGAATGTATACCTGACACTCAGACTGACTGATAAGACAGCCCCTGTCCTTAAAAAGGTCAGTGCCAGCCGCATTTCTACAGACAAGGCATCGGTAGTCTATAAGACCAGTGAAAAGGGATACCGCTATTATAAAGTGGTAGATGCAGGCAAGAAGATCCCTGCAGTTGATACTTCCGGAAAGGGAACGGAAGTTCAGGCAGGAACGGACACCATTACCCTGACAGGACTGACCAGTGGGGAAAAAGACCTTGTGGTAGTGGTAAAAGACGGTTCAGGAAATGTAAGCCAGCAGCTGGTGATCCGTATCCCGGACATCAAAAATGCGGGCAGTGGAACCGGAAATAATGGTAGTAACAGCAGTGCGATTCACCGTCCGGGAAGCGGAGGACATAAATCCGAAGCAGGAAGACCGGGCAGTGGCTCAGATGGAAATGGTTCTAAGGCAAACCTGAAAAAAGTCAGCGGTACAGGCTCCGGCGGTCAGACTGGAGATAAAAACGAGACTCCCAGTGACCAGAAAAAGACCGGCAGCAAAGGAAAAGAGAAGGACACAGGAAAGTCAGAAGATCAGAAAAAAACAGATGAGAAAAACAGCGAGACATCTGAAAAATCTTCCGGGAAAAAGGCAGAAACAGCAGATGGTTCCTCTTCATCCGATACCGGTTCAGATGGGGATTCTCTGGAAAGTACAGGAAATCCGGAAGGACAGACTGTGTCAGCACAGCTTGCAGATGACTGGAAGGGAATGGGGAATTTCTCGAAGCTGCTTATTATCCTTGCAGTCCTCATTGCCGGGTATCTGAGCTTCTGGTACAGAGCCAGAAAATATTATAAGAAGAAACTATTAACGAGTAGGAGAAAACCATATGCAGCCACGAAGAGATATAGATGATTACTGCTATAAGGGCAACAGAAAACTAAAAGAGGCAGTCCTGCCGCCAAAATGTAAGGTCATAGGCAGGGAAGCTTTTGCAAACAGTCATATCCGTAAGCTGGTGATATTCCCACAAACTTTAGAGGAGATCAGGGAAGGGGCTTTTTCTGAAAATCGTTCTCTCAGGGAAGTTACATTCCCTGCCTCTCTGGAAACCATTGGGGCGTATTGTTATAAAAACTGTACAGCCCTGGAAAAGGCAGAGTTTAAGACTGGTTCAAAATGTCACAGAATCCCGGAGGGCTGTTTTTATTCCTGCCTCCAGTTAAGTAAGGTGGTATTTCCTGAAAATTTAAAGAAAATACAAAGCCGGGCTTTTTACAGGTGCAAGGAATTGAAGGAGATCAGCCTGCCGGATACGCTGACAGAGATAGGGATAGAAGCATTTTACTTTTGTGGTATTAAAACCCTTGAGTTACCCGAAGGACTTCAGAAGCTGAATCACAAAGCTTTTTTCGGCTGCAAGAGGCTGAAGAATGTGTATATCCCGGAAAGCGTAATTTATCTCGGGGAAGAAGCTTTCCATGGCTGTAACTGGCTGGAATATCTGGAGATCCATCACGATCCGAAATATATCGGAGACAGGATTGTGAATAAAAGCTGTACGATACGCTGCAAAAAAGGAAGCAAGATGGATGAGTACTGTGAAGTGCAGGGACTGCAGCGGGAATATATATAGAAATAGCATAAGAAAAAATAAATTCATCCCGTATATATTACAGATGTTGGATATATACGGGATTTTGTGTTAAATTACTATTCTTTTGGACAATGCTTATTTTGCTTCATTCTTTATTTTCGTCATCAGCAACTTTTAATATCAACTTTTAAGCCGGCAGAGGTTGTACGCCTCTAAGGGAATAGACTACTCTTTTGGAATTAAAAGTTATAATTCCAGAATAAGAGTTAGTACTTTTGATAATATTAGTTGATAAAATAGTGATAACTAATATAAAAATGGGCGGTTTTGATAGGAAAATGGGACTTTTCTGGAAAAAAGTTGACACTAACTTTTAGAAAGAGGATATTTATAAAAGTTAATATTTGAAATCTTTCTATATAAAATAAATACTTTGTGATGATATGGGTTTAAAACCCCGCTAGTAGAAAAAGCTAGTCCTGATTATGTCGCATGTGACACAATTTAAAAGCCATTATGTCGTATGTGACATATTTGGAAAATGATTATGTCGTATGTGGCATAATTAGGGTAGTGGCAGCAGGTGCCACCGACATGTATGTCGGCTGCAAAACGGTTTTGAGCTGATATTAATAGGTTTTGAGGTGATTTTTGGGGGTTTTGAGGTGATTTTGTGAAGGTATGAAAAAGAGACCCGGGAATGGGTCTCTTTCTGTAGGGAGATTATTCGGTTGATTGTTCTTCTTTCTCTCTGGCGGCTTCTCGTTCTCGTTTCAGGTTTTCAAAATATTCGTCAATTTCTTCCCTGTCCTTACATAGATTGCAAACTGCATGAAAATATAGAGCCTCGCAGAGATCGCTTCCGCTGTAGTTAAATATATTTTTCCTATACAGATCATCTATATAGGGATAGCCCTTTTTGTATTTATGCTGTAAATAAGCCAGGTCAATTTTCTTGCCGTCCTCCGGTCTTTCTATGGTGAGCAGGTTTTTATCGATATTTTTCTTTCGTTCTTCCTCTGGTAAAAGATCTTTTGATTGGAGCAGTATTTTCTTTAGTTCATCTGTATCAATAGTTATCCCGTACCATTCTCTGAGGCCATCTGCAACATAATTAACCGTACAACCCTGATTTAGGTGTTCGACAGCCTTTTTGATAGCTGCGACCCGATTACCATAATCCAGCTCCTGCAGATCATGCCTGAATTTATCGACAATGTTTTCTATATCCATATCTGATTTTACGCAATACGCCAGCTCCTCAGCAGTTTTTTCTTCATTTTCATTCATTTTTATTTTCCTCCTTTTTCCAAAGTACATCTCCGCCACGGAGCATGTCGGCCACCGGATCGTTCACCTCCGGATTAACTACCGGATCATAGCCGTATTCGATGATGGTTAGCGTACCGGTTTCATACATATCATTATATTTTCGTTCGATGCCTTGACGCTGTTTGTAAAATAATGCACGTTCATAGTCGTCAAGATCATTGCGGGTCAGTATAGCCAGCGAAATGTCCGCTAGACCTGTTTTATACTGAATAATCTGCATTACATAATCACCGTATATATGAACTAATTCCGGTATAAGAGTATTCAGAATATAACGTTTGTCGATTCGTTTCCAAAGTACATTTCCCTTGCGGATCGCGTGAGCTTGGGAGCTATGGAGTTTAAGATCAATTATAGAGTTATATTGATATTCCATGATCGACAATGTAGCGTCTCCGTACTGATTGTTATATTTTTCCAGTAGCCGCTGCCGCTGGCTAAAAATCGACATATGAGCGGATACGTCATAATCATCGGCAACTAATATTGCCAGGGCAATGTATGATTCATCAGACTCATATTGATTGATCTGGATTACATAATCTCCGTACAAATCAATTAATTCCGGAATCAGGGAGTCTATGATACCCTGGGTGGGAATACCAGCAGCAAGCCGTTCATAAATTTTTCTGTTCCTCTCAATAAATTCATTGGAGAGTTTGATGAGTTCCATGATATCCGCTACTTCATAGTTCTTTTTGCTTTTCATTCTTCGTCACCACCTTCCTGTCTAGGTACCAGTCAAAAAAGCCTTCGTTCCTTAACTTCAGGTATACATCTTCCAGATTAATTCCCCTGGAGGAAAAATAATAATAACGGTTTAGAATGAACCTAAACGGTATATAACCCTGTAGATATCCAATGTTAAAGCCATGCTCCCATGCACGCTGAAAGATTTCCCACGGCTCACTCATCATCGTCAGCCTCGTATCGATTTTCTTCATCTAGGAGCTCAAAATACATATCACAGATATCTCCAGACGTGAAGACTCTGCAGGCACGGAAACCTTCAAAAAAGGCCCACATATCAACCGTAGACAGAGCATTCATCATAAGACATTCGATATCAGCAGGAGAACAGTCTCCTTTGGAAAAAATCTGGATAACCTTGTCAACGTTTGCTTGTAAATCTGCCGGATAGCCCTTATAGCAAAAATAAGCATAAATAGTCCGCATGAGCTCGTTCAGGTCAGAATCATGAGTACAAGGGATTCCTGGTCCGAAATCTACAGAATCAATAACTTTAGTCATATTGCACAATACCTCTCTTTCTTATTTTGTAATAAAAATGTTATCACAAATATCTCTGAAAGTGCAGTGTTTACAACGATTTTAAACATTTTCGGCAATTTGTAGTTTACGAATAGATTTCCGAACACTCATTTTTTATTTAGAAAACTAAATATTTGATTGTGCAAAATGACGAAAAATAAAATGATGTTTTTTTATGAATATTGCAATAAATTATGGCGGTATGAGATTTGATGAATTGTGCAAGATTTTGAAAAAGTGTTCTTATAACTTTTTTTGAAAAGTTTTCTGAAAATGAAAAAAATAGTTGCAGTTATCATGAAAATAGCTTTGGTGATTACGTCAATGGACTTCTGCGAACATATGATCTAAAATTGATTTTACAAACAAGACATCGTACCTCCACCTGCCAAAACTGGAGGTCTTCAAATATCTGTGCTTCATATATATTTTTCTTCAAACGCTCCGCCAACTTTCTCCTTTCTTCAGCGGGGCGTTTTGATGAAAAAGACACTGATTCGGGGCACTCTGCCTTAAAAATATAAGGCTTTAGCAAAAATATAAATGACCTAAAGCCATATAGTATTATTAGGATTTAGGTCATTAATTTTATAGTTAAAAATGACGAATAAAGTTATATAAAAACGTAAAAGTTTGTATAAAATGTATAAAAATAATGTCAATAAGCTTTAAAATATATGACCTAAAAGTAGTCATTTAGGTCTTAAATAAATTTAAAACCTTAAAATAATAAAGCTTAAAGATCCGCTTGGCAAAGCGGCTTTGCCGCAGGTGCGTTTTATAGCTTTATATTACTATAAGGCTATAAGAGGGAACATATGTACTATGGCAGGGGTATTGTTGTTTGTGTTCTTACGCTCAAGCGGATCTTCGACCACCGATAAACGCAGCTTG
>ERZ856578.3421-NODE-3421-length-23791-cov-45.439909_pt1 | contig 23791 bp, 32 predicted proteins | sample MGYA00514384_ERZ856578 | MGnify/ENA primary metagenome ERZ856578 (study PRJEB29103, sample SAMN06111958) | human gut metagenome | biome: human gut; feature: ankylosing spondylitis patient; material: healthy_person | host: Homo sapiens | place: China:Hangzhou... | reverse complement strand
CTTCTTCCGTTTGGATTTGCTTCTGTCTTTTCCTTGGTCTACGCTTTTTATCTGCCGCTTCCAGTAGGCGCGGGTTGGTTGTTTATTCATACAATCTCCTCCACGGTGATTTCCGTCCGCTTATCTGCCCCATCCACGCGCCGAAGCACTAAATCTATCTTGCCAAAGCTATCGTCCTCAATAATTCCAGCCTTGACCAGTCCGTCAAGTATCATCTTTCCGCTGTAGTTGTCCGGGTCTCTCCTGCGGTTATCGCCAAAGCAATAGGCCAGCGTCACAACGGAATGTTTGACTGGCTTTTCTGGCACTGGCTTGCAGTACGACTTAACCAACATAGCCCACGTCTTTTTCTGTGCCTGATACTCCCGGAAATTAGTGCGCCCGATAAACTGGTTATTGCTAGGTGGCACGCGTGGGATTATGTAGTGGTACATCAAAACGGGAGATCATCCTCCCCTGTGATTTCCTCAAAATCGCCCGCATTGGCAGTGGAAAAAGCAGGGGGCGTTTCGCTGTACTGGGGAATCTGGGAATCATACCGGGAGCCGCCGGACGGTGCTCCGCCTGCATTTTTGGATTCCGCAAAGAAAGCGTGGTCGACAACCACCTCAAAGGCCGTGCGTTTGTTGCCATCCTTATCGGTGTAGTTCCTAGACTGTAGCGAACCTTGCAAAGCAATCCGCTGTCCCTTGTGGAAATGCCGGCAAATGAACTCGGCAGTCTGCCGCCAGGCGACGCAGTTGATGAAATCCGCCTGACGCTGCTCCGAATCCTTGGGCTGGAATGCCCGGTCGACAGCGACGCTGAAGCTGGTCACGGCTGTATCCGTCTGGGTACGGCGCAGTTCCGGGTCAGTGGTAAGCCGTCCGAGTAAGCATATAACATTCATGTTGCATCCTTCTCTCTAAATATCGGCACAAAATCTTGTACCGCCTTTTCATATTCGTCCAGGTCTAAGGAGGAATCGTCGACAACGGTTGCAGCCTTCTTCCTTCCCGCCCGATTGTCATAGTTCCCTTCCAAAATCTTTGATAGGTTAGCTGGTTTTAAAATCCAATCAAATCCGCAGCCACCCCAACCGCCATTCCGGCCGGTCAAAAAATCTGATGCTTCTGCCTTTTTAAAGGCATCTCTTAGGGCGTCAATTCCTCCAGCATGTGCAATGGCCGATTTTATAGCTTTTTTCCTTGAAGGGGAAACGTCCCGAATCGTCGGCATTGATTTGCATATCGACAAAAAATCATCCACAACCATTTGCACATCGTCTGTATTAATAATATCTGGTTTACTATTTGGTTTACTATCTGGTATAGGTGTCACCGTTTGGGGAAATGGGCGTCCCCATTCGGTGAAATGGGTGTCACCGTTTGCGTAAATGCAATACACCGTTTCGTCTAGCGCATACCATTGCGTCCGGTCAAACCCGGCGGGGTTGTAGTTCCCGACATGTATAGCACCTTTAGCCTTTAGATTGTTGATGATTCTTTCCACTTGGCGCTTCGACCAGAAAGGAAACAGTTTAGCAAACGCTTGAAGGCTGTTGTACGTCCAGCTTTTGCCGTCGTAGTAATGCCGACCGTTTGCTTCATTTTTCATCAGCCAGTAATATAGGTTGTGGATGAACACCGCCTCATCAACGCCATAAAGCTCCGCAATCCGGCTGTCAAAGCTGTATACCATCGTCACCCCTCGCAATCTGCGACACGGCGAGAACATCCTTGGCAAACTCGCGGAATCTCTCGGGATTCATGCTTATGCGTCCGTCTTCGAAGACTACGGTTACGCCCCCACTGGACAGTTCAAACGAAGCGCTTGCGCCTGAGAACGTCTTGCAAACCAGTTTAAGCCGTTCGATGTTCACTGCCTCTGGCTTTTTGATTTCTGCCGGGTTTTCATCCTTTCGATTTGCCCGACGAATGCCGCTTTTCCCTATGTATTTGATGACCGTGGGGTAACAGCATTCCAGCTGTTCGGCAATTTCCGTGTTGCTGTACCCCTGTTCTCGCAGGCGCAGCATTTCCTCACGGGTTACCTCTTCGGATAGCCTCTTTCTCATTTTTCCTCCTGTAGCTGCACCAGTCGGTGGAGCATTGTTCTCTGTGGTACTTGCAGGCCATACAATGGCGCATGCATACCGCCTGATGGTCAAACGCCTTGCAGTGAACAACGCTATGGCCCGACGGTGTTTCGCCTATTTTCTTGCAAATCGGGCAACTCACGAGCGCCACTCTCGTTCTATTTGGTTCTCTAGTAATCGGATTTGCAGTTTGTAAATGTTAATTGCTTCCAAGGCGGATTTGTAATTTACCTCGGCGCAATCGCGCTTGAAGCGAAGATCCGCTATTTCGGCGGATCCTCGACATAGGTCGGAAATAACGGTCACGGGTGTTCCTTTATCCCTCTCGATTAGGATTTTTTTAGACAACGCCACTCGGTAGTCATGTTCAGCCTTGGCGCGTTCTCTCCCTCTTGCTCCAAGTTGCCTTAAAGCGCTATCCACAAGCGATACTTTGGCCGAAAGCTCACTCATAAGGTCTTGCCCGCTCATAGATAATTCCTCCCTATAAGGCGCATAAAATCTTCCCGTGTATGGGTTTCCTCGTACTTTTCCTGACATTCGCGCTTTAGTTGTAAATCAAAAGCTCTGTCGAAGTGCACGCCTCTATCGCTCCCGTTATGCAGGTCAGCGCGAAGCCATACCCAAAACCCGTTTCTGTCGGATACAGAACGGAGGCCGTTACCAAAGAAAATGTGATGCTTGTGTAATCCGGCTGTAGCACCGGACACATAGCACTCTTTATTCTTTTGCAGAATTGATTTCACTGGCCGTCGCCTCCTTCAAAGCTTTTTCGGCCGCTTTTATGCATGACGTGCACAGCATTCTCCCATACCGCCGCTCTGAATATGCTTCGATTTCACGGGGTGTCCACAATTCTCCGTTTTTCTTACGAATCCCAACAATTGCACTTCCGCAGTCTGCGCACGGGGTTGGCTCTGCACTGTCCGGCAAATCTTCCCCGGCGTAAATATACAGCCCCAACCCATGCCGGGCGATGGCTTTAGTAAGCGAGCGCTGAATAGCCTTATTGACCTCTGTGCTCGTTACGTCGTTAACAGGTATGGATTGGTTGCGGTTGTTCATCACCGGCAGATATTCGATATGCTCCAGCCCATTCACCGTAACGCCGGTTTTTACCCAGCAGGTTTTACCGTCAGTGTGATAAAACCGGCCATTTCCATCCTCGTAGATGGTATATAGCGCATCTGGGTGCCTTTTTTTCAATTCCCCCCAGGCCCAAGCCCATGACAAATATGTAAGGCCGTTTTTGCTCTCGGTTTTTCCTGAAACATCTATGCTGTTCAGCTCACTGAAATAGTTATCCATATTGCCTCTCCTTACAAAAGACGGCGGCGTTTTTCGATACAATCCGGACACACCATAACGCCGCAAAAATCATAATATTCATCCTCGAATATTGGTTCCCCGCACCAGCCGCATATATAGTCAGGTTTTGCTTCCGGCCCCTCCGGGCACCCCGGCAGGTGCGGCCACGAATGGCACTCCTTGCACATTTTCGCTAGCCTCCAGTTCTTTGCAACGCTCAAACCAGTAGCTGCTGGTTTCTCTGGCCTGCTTAAGCTGCTCCCGAACATCATCCAATTCCATGATTACGTCCGCCAGCTTATTCAAAATCTCGGAGCGTTTTCGCTTCATTTGACAAATCCCCTTTCGCCCTGTATAATCAGGGTGTCATATTGTTTCCCCTCGCTGTCGCTGTCAGTGTTTGCGCCACTGGCGGCGACTTTCTTTTTATTCCAACTTATACGAAAGAACTCCATTTCTCAGCGCCCTGTTATATGCCGAAAGAATTACACGCGCGTATTTCAACGCCTGGTTTCTGGTGCTACTATCGGAACGGCCACGGCTTACAATCTCATCAGGCTGAAGCTTTGACAGCTGCCGAACGAACACTTTATCGTCCATTTCATTTTCGTAAGCCTTGACGAACAAAGCCGCCCCAGAAATTATGTACGAGCTGAGAGATGATGGCTTTCCTCCCCAAGTCTTCCGGATTATACGTAGCGTCCTGTACAAGCCGTCATACCCGAGTTGCTTATAGGCGTTCAAAACAGCACGAACAGAATTGATGTTGTTTGTGCAGCCGCTGCCGTTCTTATCTAGATTCCAAACAAAACCGTTCAGGCGCATCGCTTTTTGAATTTCCCTTACTCCATCGTCTTCCCCGGATTCTGCCAGCGCCCTCGTATCATCCGCAAGGCTCAGTTTCCTCTTGCTTGCGTCGAGCTGATGGTATAGCAGAGCCTCCTGCTCGTATGTAAGGCCGCTCAGTACCTTGCACTGCACCATACATTCGCGTCCGTTGTTCATCTTTTTAAGCGCCACAATCCTGTGCTGTCCGTCGATTACGTAGTATTTGCCGACGCGGAAATTTACTATAATCGGGTCAAGCAGCATAGGATTAAAATTGTCGATGATACCCTGAACGTTTTTTGCCTGAACTGGCCGCTGGTACCCTTGACCCGATGTAAGCACAGCAGTAGAAAGCTGCTTGTCGGTGTATGGCGTTGCACTGAAATCGGCTGGCATAATATCATCAATGCGTTTTTGGCTGTTCTTAAACATGACTGTCTTTCCTTTCCGCGAGGCTCTCAAGCTCCGCCGTGGCCGCTGATACGGCCATACTTATTTTTTTGATTTTTTTAAGTTGTTCATCCGTTAATGTAGCGAACGCATGGGCATAGTACGCGTCACGATACAGACTAAGTCCTTTCATAAAGGATGCCGCCGCAGCGCCATATTCCGCAAGCAGCATATCGGACGTACACGTGAAATCCTTTTCCGTATCCTTTATATCTGCTACGATTTGGCTCGTGCTTTTGGGCTTTACGAAATCATCAACGCTTTTTATCTCGCCGGACGCCAGCTTCTCTGCGGCTTCCAGCTGCCTATCGGGTTCCTTGATTCTGGACAGCTGCACCGCCTTGGACGGGCCTATGCCAGCGTCTCGTACTATCTCCTTTACATCCGGCTGCAGGTCTCTGGCAATTTGAATTTTGCGGTTGACATGCCTGGGTGATATGCCGGTTTTCTCGGCGGTGTCTTCGGCGAAGGATTTCATTTTGGTGGAGGACACCGTGTCCGCCACCTCATTATGCTGATTTCCTTTAAACGCTCCGCCTTCATAAGTGGCTCTTGTCTCCGGATGAAGCGCCTCGTAAATTTCCTTCCGCCGTAGAAGCTGCTCGCCCTGGTCAATATAGTTCAATTCCTTTCGCGTCAGGTTCTCGTCTATTTCTGCCAGTTCTGCCCGCATCCCGTCCAAATCTGTGACGCCGCACTCAATGTTCTCCATGCCCAGCCGCTTACATGCCTCCAAGCGATGTGCGCCCGCTATCAAAATATGTGACTGTGTAATGGTGATGGGGTTCAGTAGCCCCACTTCACGGATACTGTTCATCAGGCTCATAACGTTTTCTTCGTCAATCTTTCGCCGCCCATCGTTTACTCGGATATCGGATATATTTATTTTCATGGTCCGTCTCCCTTGAGCGGCTTGACAAATCCGCCCTTTCTGGTAAAATTGAAGTAGATGTTTTTTCTTAGGTTCTGCCGCCTCGACGTGTTCCAGCACGTCGAGGCGGCTTTCTTTATGCCCTTGGCTACCCCGCACAGGGCTAAACCAGTCCCGCCCATCAGCAGAATCGGCACAGGCTCCCACTCTGTGGCGCAGGCGGCCAAGCAAACCAGGCCGATACCGACGGTCAGCAGGATGCCGCGTAGAATTTGCATTATGTAGCCTCCTTCAAAGCGTCTAATATTCGCATCAACACCAGCGGAACGCTCAGCGGTATTTCTCCGCGCCGGTATTTAATAAGCAGCCGCCGGTTGATTGTATATGTCCATCGGTTTTTGCTTTGCTGTTTGGCCGCGCCGAACGGGCAATCGCCGTCCTGGCACCAGAGCCTTATGTATTGCGCTGTCGGATCACCGCCAAGGAACGCGGACGCTTCGTCGGGGCGGACCTTTGGCAGAGACAATAATTCATCTTCAGTCAATTTGATTCACCTCCTTGAACGCCGCCCCACCGCGGGCGGCTTTTTCATGCTCTGACCTTGGCCAGCGTAGCAACGATGCCTTCGTCTTCGTACACCAGGTTAAGAACCCGCCATTTTCCGCTGGAAAGCAGCTCGTTGATTTCGGCCTCGCCGTGAACCGTGCGCAATTCACGGATGTTCTCTAGATTCATGTTTTAACCTCCATTTATTGCCTTTTATTCTGTCGCGTGGTAAAATTGTCGAAGAAAGGGGGTGAAATTTATGGCTAATTCAAAAATCGTTACCTATGATTTGCGTGCTCCTGGAAAAAACTACAACGGTCTGTACGAAAAAATAAAGTCCTATACAGCATGGGCGCATATCCAGGAATCCGTATGGTATATTTCCACTCCGGATAGTTGCGTCAGCGTACGAGACCACTTGAAAACAGAAATCGACAGCAACGATTCACTGTTTGTAGCAGAACTGACAGGCAGCGCGGCATGGACAGGGTTAAACGATAAGACAGGCGCATATCTAAAAGAGCATCTATAATTCCTGCGAGCAGCACATGGATTCGTTCGTGTGCTGTTTCTTTATCCGGATTTCCGTAACGTTTTCGTCCAGGCACGCCTTGATGACCTTTGCTATTTCATCGGCAGAACCAACGGTTTCAAAATTTTTCCCGTAATTCTCGGCATCAACTGATATATTCACCCTCACTTTTTTCACCTCCTCCGCCCTATCACGAGCTTTTCCAATTTGTGTGCATTTCCCACATCATGGGATAAGTCCTCTTTATCGGACACCTCCTTTGATAGCCTTTGATTATCATCTCGACAAGGAGTGATAATTTTGGGTAAAAATCTTAGGCGATTTGCGTGGCGATTAGTTCTTCCAGCCCTTTGCGGAAAACCTGTTCAGCATTTCTAGGCTCTCTCTTTCCGTTCAGTACGGCGCTGACATATTTCGGGTTATAATGCAAATGCTCGGCAAGCTGTTTTGCCGTTATCCCAGAAATATGCATTTTCCCTATAATGTCAGCTGTCCATTGTGCAGGCATACAAAAGTTTACCTCCTTCACCTTTTATTGTTGACCTTCGTAGGCTTTTCAGCTATTATTGTTATTGTCAGATAACAAACAGAAAGTCTACGAAGTTCAACCTGTGCTTATATAATAGCATACGTTGGTATACTTTTCAAGCAAAAAAGAATACTTTCGTAGACTTCTACGCTTTGCATAAAAGCATGGAGGTTATTTTGTGTTCTATGATCGATTTTTAGAGCTTTGCAAAGAGAAGGGCGTAAAACCAACTAATGCCTGCGTAGAAGCAGGTCTCAGCCGCGGATTGGCAGCCAAATGGAAATCCACTAAAACGGAAAAACCAAGTGCTGACGCGCTTGAAAAAATGTCTGCTTATTTTAAAAAATCTATTGAAGATATTCTAGGCAAAGAAAAAGCCCCCTCCGATGGAGAGAGCCGATTTAAAGAAGGGGAATTAATAAGGCTAGACGCTGATAGTATGGAAATATTACGTGCCGTTCGTGAACGCCCTGATATGAAGATTTTATTTTCTGTTACGAAAAATGTCACTCCAGAGGATTTGAAAAAGGCCATTAAAATCGTTGAAACTTTTAAAGAAGATAGTGAAAACATTTAGACGGATAGTGATAGTATGATTCTGGATAGCGACTACTCCGTGCGCTTTGCGCCATTCCCTTTATCGGTTCCAGCTTTAACCGCTAAAGATAAAGACGGGCACTATAATATTTATATAAATTCTTTTCTATCAAAGGATATGCAAAAGCAGGCTCTAGACCACGAATTAGAACACATCGTTAAAGGAGATTTTGAATCACAAAAGCATCTCGAATCCATAGAGCCTTATAGACCTGTTCAAGAGCAACAACCACAAAAGACAGCGGCCGCCGTCATTACTCCTCCCAAGAAAACCATTAATTTCTCTATTGTGGCGGCGTTGACCGGTAAAGCTGAAAAAATAAAGGTTGAGAAAAGACAATACCCATGCATAGATATTTGGGCAGACGAGTTGGACAGGCCTCCGCTCATATTTAGAAGTCTACAGAAATAAAAAGACCGCCCAGGACTGGTACTCCTGAGCGGCAGGCGTGAATAGAATCCACAGGGCGTGAATTTCATCCACAACTATATTATACGGAATTGTCATAATTTGTCAATTCCTGTGCGGAGGAGTAGAAATGAGTATAGGCAAAAGCAGCGGAGATACCATAGCCGATATAAAGGATATGGTAGCCAAGTACCAAAGTATCAAGCAGAGCGAAACAGAAGCAAATGAACCCATAGAGAGCAAAATTGCAGAGGATACCGGGGCGCAAGAAGAATTTAATTCAAATTCACAGGACATCTCTGAAGCACAAATGTATTTAAACTGGCTTAGGCGGCAAAAAATCAAATCAGTTGTGACGACTATATTTAGCATAATTGGAATTATATCCGGGCTAATTGGAACTATATTCTTTTTTTCGGGGAACCGTAGTATTACATACATATGTGCGGCTATCACATTATTGGACAGCTTTATTCAGGTGACTATTGGCGAACAGAAAAATTTTGCAACAGAATTAGTCACTGTTATTATTGGGCTGATCGTTGGCTTAATTACAAATATAGGCATAGCTGACGGAATATCCATATCACTATGTATTGGCTGTTTAGCTCTCGCAATCTTAGGTTGGTCTCTACAGTTAATTGCATATTTGAAGAACAAGTAAAAAGACCGCCCAAGGCCCCCACCTCAGACGGTCAGTGTGAACAAAGGAACAGTTTATGGATACTGGATATATTATAGACAAAAATAATGCAGAATTACGATGGCTGGTATATTCCACTAGTGAAGATTGGGATAAAGGCCAAGCAGCTCCGTATATAGCAGATTACTGTTATGTCGTAAAAAAGGTTTTTGAAAATATTTTTGGTGTCGATTATGTTAATTCTCACAAAAATTTGGCCGTAATATATTCAGCGGATTACCCTATTATATTTAGAGAAAACCATATCATATTTTTAACTGTAAAAGGGGCTTTCTTTTGTCAGTGTATTTTTCAATTTGCTCATGAACTCTGTCATTTTTTTATACCAAAAAAAGTGTGTAAAAAATTCAGGTGGCTGGAAGAAACGCTTTGCGTATTAGCTTCTCTTTTCACACTGAAGACAATCCAAAGCGCCCAGGAAGATCCGCAACTTATTACCTTAATTGATACATATATTCAATCAGTTATCGTTCAGGAAGCTAAGCCAGCAGGTGGGATCCCCCTCGCCGAATTCATTAAAAACAATTATGATGATCTTGTTAGAGAGCCTTGTAAAGATAATTATTCATATAATAGGACTATAGCGCTAGGGTTATACCCGCTTTTTTTCGAACATCCTCAATTATGGGGTATAGTACCACATTTACATAAATTGACTGATGATATGCCACTAGAAGACGCGTTAATGTTTTTGTGTCAATCATCAAATCTTGAAACTATCAATCCAAATTTAATCGATGTTATGTGCTAGTTGAGTTTCATATTCGCCTATTAACTTTTGAATCTGTTTAATTCCATAACTCGGTATATTATACCAAACATTACCGTGTAAATCTCTTAGTTGTTCTTGCTCGGCGACGCTTATAAAAACTCGAACGGACTCAATAAGCCTTTCCCTAGAATAATAGTCACACAAATAATATTCTAGCCCAGGATCCCCAATAATTCCTTCATTGTTAATCATCGTAGTTCTAACACCTCCCTTAATCTATCTTTTTTGTTTTCCCCTGATGTGTTAATACAATTATATCATGTTTCGAGATATATGTCAATATACGTCTTATATATAACGAAGCCGCCCAGAGCTGGAACCTCTGAGCGGTCAGTGTGAACAGAAACCACGGGGTATCACAAATTAAATGGAGGTAGATAGTGTGCAACAAGACAATTCACAAAGGGAATTGCCAACACGAGATTACACAGGGGTAGTAAACATCGGTGGCAAAGATTTGAATTGCGCAGTACTGAGTGATGGTACAAGGGTATTGACTGCATCGTCTGTATTTAAAGCATTTGGACGTCCAAGAAGAGGAAAATCATCTGGGGATCAAAGAGCGGCAAATATGCCATCTTTTATTGATGCAAACAACCTAAAACCCTTTACTGATGCGGTTTTTGGGTGCGGATCAGAATTCGATATGGAGGTACAGTTTACGCCTAAAAATGGCACCCGAATATACACCGTGTAAGAAATGTGCACAGTGAGGTGGGGCGGCATTATTTATACATAAAGCATCCTGCCATGGTGACACGGACAGAGTAACAACGTGAATTTTTCAATAAAGCAATTTATTGTTGACTTTTTGAAACATTTAGCATATACTAGGGGTGTAACAAATATTTGTTACGTGTTACAATGCTTAACAGGCCCCTGGTAGTAAGCGTCCCATTGATAAGGGAAGTGCTGAATCCAGGGGCCTCATTTTATTTTAATGGGGTGAAACTGTGATTAAAACTGCAATACTGGTTGATGGCGGATTTTACCGCAAGAGGTCAACATATCTATGGGGGAAGCTAACCGCAGAGCAACGCGCGGCAGAACTTTATGCCTATTGTCAAGCCCATATAAACGATTGCCCAAAAACGCCAAACGAGCAACGACATTTATACAGGGTTCTTTATTATGATTGTCTTCCAATAAAAAAGAGCCTTTTCCATCCGCTTCAAAAGAGAAACATAGATTACGGTCGTTCCGATACATATAAATGGATGGAACAGTTTTTGGAGCAGATAAAAACTAAGCGAAAATTTGCCTTGAGGCTCGGAGAGTTATCTGACGCTTTCGCAGGGATTGGCCTTAAGCCAGAGGCTACAAGAGATCTTTTTCAAGGGAAAAGGGGATTAGAAGATATTTGTGAATCCGATTTATCATTCTCCCTTGGTCAACAAAAAGGCGTTGATATGAAAATAGGGTTGGATATTGCCTCGTTGTCATACAAGCGTTTGGTCGATCAGATTATCTTGATAGCCGGCGATAGCGATTTTGTTCCCGCAGCTAAATTGGCAAGACGCGAGGGGATAGATTTCATCTTAGACCCCATGTGGGCAACAATTAAAGGAAATTTATTCGAACATATAGACGGTTTAAAATCGCCGTGGAAGAAAGCCCCTTCAACCTCAATTGTTACTCCCACGATTAAGGAACCTTTATCGCTTAAATAAAAAACGCCCCGCTCCTGCGCCAACAGGAACGAGGCGGGCACCGTCGGCCAGATGGCCATACAGTGTGGCAATAAACCATCCACATTGTACCATCTGGCCCCGGGAAAATCAAGTCCCGGGCATTTTTATGCCCAATTTTAAGGGGGATGGTATAGAATGGCGAGAAAATCCATAAAGCGCGAGAATGGCACAGGCTCCGTGTACAAACGCAAAGACTTAAAGCGGAGGCCCTGGGTGGCGGTCGCACCGGCGGAATTAATCCGTGATGATGATGCCAGGAAAGTCAACGCCAAGCAGATGATAATCGGTCATTATGCCACCGCGCAAGAGGCCAAAGACGCGCTGGACGAATATAGACGTAACCCCACCACCAAGTACAATATTACGCTTGCGGAACTGCGTGAGGAATGGATGCCTGTATGGTATTCCGGTAAATCCAGTAAGCTGTGCGCGGGTTATGATTCATCCTGGAAGCATTTGGCTCCCCTATACGATAAAAAGGTGCGTGAAATCCGCACCGCCGAAATGCAATCTATCATTGACGGGCTTCAAAAAGAACGAACTGTAAGGCGCTATAACCGAGATATAACCGTTCCCGCTATGACATACTCTGGTTTATCGAAAATAAAAATATTGCTTGGCCTATTATATAACTATGCCATGCAAAATGATATAGTAAACAAAAACTATGCACAGTTTCTAATCCTACCTAAGAACATCAAGTCGGCTAAGGATTGCTTCAACGATTTGGAGTTGGAGAAAATCCGCAAGGCGGTGGGAACAATTCCATATGCCGACTGGATTCTGGTGATGATTTATACCGGATTCCGTATATCCGAATTCCTCGGCCTAACACCAGCCAGCGTCCGCGAAGTAGATGGGATCAAGGTCCTCATTGGCGGTATGAAAACAGAAGCCGGAAAAAACAGAACCGTTCCAATACACCCGCGCATCGCTGATATCGTCAGCGCCCAAGTCAAAAAAGACGGGAAAACGCTTTTTTGCCGCGATGACGGTACACCGATGCCTCCAAAATATTTCCGCGAAAAATGCTATATTCCAGCGTTAAATTCAATTGGTGTTCGTCCATTAAATCCACACGCAACGCGGCGCACATTCTCTACAATGATGTCCGCTGCGGGTGTGCGAGAGGAAGATATGATTGCTTTAATGGGCCACGCCGATTTTTCTGTAGATGTAGACCACTACATAAGGCAATCTGCGAAGACCTTATCAGAGGCTATAAACAAGATTGGATAGAGGCAAAAACCCGTAGTAACCCCGTAGTAACGTCCATCTCAAATCTTGCCAGACAACAAAAAATATATAGAAAGCAAAACGCCTGCAAACCCGCATGAATACAGGGTTTACAGGCGTTTTCCTCATGGAGCTGGTGGACGGATTCGAACCCCCGACCTGCTGATTACAAATCAGCTGCTCTACCGGCTGAGCTACACCAGCGAGTGAAACGAGATGGTTTAGCGTCGCCGGCAGAGCCCTCTACACGGCTGAGCTACACCAGCGAGTGCATATAACAGAAAGCGTATGGAAATTTGATACATGGGAAGCGAAAAGGGGGCGCATTTTTTCGCGTTCTTCCGCACAGAATCGCGGAAAACCGTTCCAGCTTGTGCGCCGGAACGGTTATTACTATAGCATATCCGCACTTTTTCTGTCAAGCCTTTTCCATCTCGGGCGCGGCGGCGTTCCGGCGGCCGGTGTGAACGATGGGCTTCCAATCCGTCCGGGGATGGAGGAGGGCCGCCACGGCCATCCAGCCCATGGGGATGAGGAAGACCGGAAACAGCAGAATCCCCCTGCCGTAGATTTTCAGCGGCTTATGCTCGAGCAGGACGGTCAGCAGAGCCAGCAGCGTCATGAACACCCAGCCGCCGGCGAACGACGCCAGGCACCAGACGATCCGCGCCCCGAGGGCGGAGGGGGTGAAGGCCATGGCCAGCAGGCCGAAAAGACCCGACACCACCAGCAGCGTGCAGGCCGGGGCCGCCAGCAGATACGCCGTCATATCCACGGCGGCCGCGAGGCGGGGCCCGTCCCCTTTTTGGCGATGAAACAGGGCTTTCAGGCAGGCGGGCAGGTAGCGCATGCATTGGACGCTGCCCACCAGCCAGCGGAACCGCTGCCGGAAGGAGACGGCCCAGGTTGTCGGCTGTTCGTCATAAAAAACCGCGCGATAGGCCGGCACGATCTGCCGGCCGGCCAGTATCTGCTGCAGGGAAAACTCGCTGTCCTCCCCGAGGGTCTGGGTATGCCAGCCGTTCTGGGCGATGCACGACCAGCGGAAGGCGAAGCCGGTGCCGCCCACCAGGCAGGGCAGGCCGCTGTTATACCGCGCCCGGTGGAAAAACCGCATGAGCAGCAGCCAGTACACCGCGTAGCAGGAGCTGACGGCGGATTCGTCGGGATTGGTGGAATCCCGGTAGCCCTGCGTCACATCGGCGCCGGTGCACAGCACGTCGTTCACCGCGGCCAGGAACCCGGGATCCACCAGATTATCGGCGTCGAAAACCGCCGCCGCGTCGAACCGATCCCCATAATCCTCCCGCAGCTTGTCAAAGGCCCAGGACAGGGCGCAGCCCTTCCCCACCCGCTGCGCGTCCTCCCGCTCGTACACAAGCGCGCCGTGGCGGGCAGCCTCGGCGGCGGTGCCGTCGGTGCAGTTGTCCGCGACGACAAACACGCTGAAGCAGTCGCGGGGATACCGCTGGGCCATGAGGCTGTCGATGAGGGAGCCGATCACCGCCTGCTCATTGCGGGCGCAGACGACCACAGCGAAGCGCAGACGCCGCTCCTCCCGGACGGGACGGGCCAGCATGGGAAACAGGCCGCGCAGGCCCCGCAGCAGGTGCCACAGGGCGACGGGGGCCGCGAGCACCGTCAGGCCCGCCGCAATCCACCAGCATATCTGTCCGAACAGCTCCATTCCGCGCCCTCCCCAAAAACCGCATGTTGACCGCTTCCCCATAAAAAAGGCGGACCGTATACCGCCGCGGGGAATGGCCCCGTATGGATCTAGTATACCAGTCTAGTCCCAGAAAGCGCCACCAAAATTTGCGATCTTTTTTCTTAACGAATTCTTAAATCGTGCAATTTTTGGAAATCTGCACAAATGTCCGGACAGAAAACAGACTTAGGGGGCCGCGCGGGTGATGAGGGTGGCGGACAGGCCCTCCCCCACGGGATCGGACACGCTGAAGGCCAGCCGGGTGCTGCCGACGGAACCGTCGGCATAGGTCAGCTCCACCTGGATTTCCACCCCGTTCAGGAGACGGTGGAAGGCCTCCTCCACCTCCTCTTCGGAAGCGTCCCGCCGGGCGGTCAGCGACAGCTGGAGGCTCAGCTGCTTATGGGCCATGAGCTGATTTTCATAGGCAAAGCGGATCGCATCGCCCAAGGGCGCGTAGCCCCACGCCCCGGAGGGGGTGCGGTTGACCACATCCACCACCTGGGCAAACGCCTCCAGGTCGGCCGGGTGGCTCACCGACAGCCGCCTTTCGAACCAGCCAGTATTGGTCCGGTAGGACACCGCACAGATCGCCTCCCCCTCGCACACCACCTCAAAGGGCAGGTGGATTTTATACAGGGAGAGATCGCCGTCCAGGGCGGTTTTGCCGATCATGCTGGCCAGGCCGCAGTCGACGGCGGGCAGGTTGACCGCCTCGTTGGGGGACAACACCTGCGCCTGGGAGGCGGAGGAGGCCGATCCCGCCGGGCTGTAGGCCTTCATGACAAAGCCGGTGGCTTCAAAGGTTCCGCCCGGCTCCCCCGGCAGGGAGGCCTCCGGGCCGCCCGGCAGCCGGCCGGGCGAAAGCAGCAGCGCCAGCACCGCCGCCGCGGCCGACACCCCCGCCGCGCCGGCCCCCAGGGCCGCGGCCAAGCTGCGGCGTTCCCGTTTGGGCAGGGCGGCCTTTTCCCGGCCCGGCTCGTCCGCCCGGGCGAGCACCGCGTCCAGCACCGCGGGCGTTTCGGCCTCCACCGCCCGGCGGAGGGCCTCATTCAGTTCTTCGTTTGCAGCCATAGCGGATGTTCCTCCTTTCCCGCCGGTTCCTCCGTGTCCTCCAGATGACGCTTAAGCTTCTTCATGGCGTTGCTGTACTTCCAGCGGACGGTGGCATAGGGCTTTTCCAGCACGGCGGCGATCTCCTTGTGGGAATAGCCGCCCACGGCGAACAGCATCACCACCTGCCGCTCCGTTTCGTCCAGATAGCGCAGCAGGGCCTCGAGCACCAGCCTGTCCAGCACCGGCGCCGTCTCGTCGGAGCCGGGCAGGCTCTCCGCCCAGTCGCCCAGCTCCGCCGACCGCCGGCGGGTGCGCAGCAGCATCAAGGCGAGATTCCGGGTGATTTTCAGCACCCAGGCCCTGGCGTCGGTACCGGGCCGGTACTGCCCGGCGCAGTCCCACACCCGCAGAAAGGTGTTCTGCATCACGTCCTCCGCGTCGTCCCGCACCCGCAGGATGGACAGCGCCAGACCGTACACCGGGGCTTTCAGCCGGTCGTACAGGCACGCGAAGGCGGCCCTGTCCCCGGCGGAGACGGCGGCCATCCAGCCGTCGAAAAGCTGCCTATCCCCCTGTGTTTCCTCCACGTCCGCCGCCTCCTTACCTTATTATCAGTACAATGCCGCAAGCCCGTCGATTGTTGGCTGTGAGGCAAAATTATTTTCAACGCGCGGCCCCCAGTTGATGGGGTGAAAAACGCCAACGGCGTTTTTCCGCGGGGGGTATCCCCCCTGATCCGCTGCACGGTTTCTTTCCTCTGTGGGGGGGTGAAAAACGCCAACAGCGTTTTTCCGCGGGGGGTATCCCCCGTCATACTATATTAACATATTTCACCCGGAAAAGCGCTATAATAAAGCCCTAACGTGCCGCCCTCGAGCGGCTGAGAGGTGACAACAATGGGACATTTTGTGGAATTCCAGGATGTGTGCAAGTATTACACCATGGGGGAACAGCGGATCACCGCCGCCGATCATATTACCTTCACCATCGAGCAGGGGGAGTTCACCATCATCGTGGGGCCGAGCGGCGCGGGAAAAACCACGGTGCTGAACATGCTGGGCGGGATGGACACCTGCGACGAAGGGAGCATCCGGCTGGACGGCCGGGAAATCAGCCGGTATACCCGCCGGCAGCTCACCGAATACCGCCGGTACGACGTGGGGTTTGTGTTCCAGTTCTACAACCTGGTGCAGAACCTGACGGCGCTGGAAAACGTGGAGCTGGCGGCGGAAATCTGCCGGGAGCCGCTGGACGCCCGGGAAACCCTGGCCCACGTGGGGCTGGAGGACCGGCTGAACAACTTCCCCGCCCAGCTGTCCGGCGGGGAGCAGCAGCGGGTCTCCATCGCCCGGGCCCTGGCCAAAAACCCGAAAATTCTGCTGTGCGACGAGCCCACCGGCGCGCTGGACTACAAGACCGGCAAGACCATCCTCCAGCTGCTGCAGGACACCTGCCGGAACACCGGGCGGACGGTCATTGTCATCACCCACAACCAGGCCCTGACCGCCATGGCCGACCGCGTCATCCGCATCAAAAACGGAACGGTGCTCTCCAACGAGACGAACCCCGATCCGACGCCGGTGGAAAGGATTGAGTGGTAGGCTTGAAACGGACATATCGCAAGGTCATCCTCCGGGAGGTGCGGTTCAGCCTCAGCCGCTTCCTGGCGATATTTGCCATCGTGGCGCTGGGGGTGGGCTTTCTGGCCGGGCTGCTGGCCGCCACGCCCGACATGCGCCTGTCGGTGGACGATTACTATGACCGCATGAACATCATGGACGTCCGGGTGCTGTCCACCCTGGGGCTGTCGGAGGAGGACATCGCCGCCATCCGGCAGGCCGACGGGGTGGAGCAGGTGGAGCCCGGCTACACCGCCGACGTGCTGACCAACGCCATGGACGCCGAGGACGTGGTGACCCGGGTGCACAGCCTGCCCGCCGGAGGATCCGCCCTCAACCAGATCAAGCTGGTGGCCGGCCGGCTGCCGGAAAAGCCGGGCGAGTGCGTGATGCTGAAAACCAAGACCCTGACCGGCGTGGAGGAGGGGGACGTCATCCCCCTGTCGGCGGAGAACGACGATTTGACCGACGTGCTGGCCGTGGAGGGCTTCACGGTGGTGGGGCTGGTGGAAACCCCGTATTACATGTCCATTGAGAAGGAAACCAGCACCGTGGGCGCCGGCCACGTGCAGCTGACCCTGTACGCCGGCGAAGACAGCTTCGCCTACCCCGCCTACACCGAGGCCAACGTGTTGGTCAAGGGCGCGAAGGCGCTCAACGCCTTCACCGACGAGTACGAGGCCGCTGTGGACACGGTGCAGAACGCCCTGGAGGACCTGGGGAAAACCCAGGCGGTCGTCCGCTTTGAGGAGGTCAAGGGCGAGGCGGAGGACAAGCTGGCCGACGGCAAGGAAGAATACGACAAAGCCAAGGCAGAGGCGGATGAGAAGCTGGCCGACGCCCGGGGGGAGCTGGAGGACGGACGGCGGGAGCTGGCCGACGGCGAAAAGGCCCTGGCCGACGCGAAGAAAAAGCTGAGCGACGGCGAAAAAGAACTAACAGACGGGAAAGCCGCCCTGGCCGACGCGAAGCGGAAGCTGGCCGACGGCGAGAAGGAACTGGCGGATCAAAGAGCGGCCTACGCCGCCGAAATTGCTGACAAGGAAAAGGCCCTGCGGGAGGGCGAAGACAAGCTGACCGCAGGAAAGGCGGCCCTGGCCGACGCGAAGAAAACACTGGACGAGACCGCCGCGCAAATCGCCCAGGCGGAGAAAACCATCGCCTATCTGCTTTCCATCGGCCAGACGGAGCAGGCAGCGGCCCTCCAGGCCCAGCTGGACGAGCAGCGCCCCGCCTATGAGGCGGGGCTGGCGGCATACGACCAGCAGGCCGGGACGTTGGCGGCCAGCGAGAAGGAGCTGACCGCCGGGAAGGCCGCCCTGGCCGCCGGGAAGGCCCAGGCGGAGAAGGCCTTTGCGGCGGCGCAGAAGGAGCTGGACGACGGGGCGGCGGAGATTGCCCGGAACGAGAAAAAGCTGGCCGACGCCCAGAAGGAACTGGACGACGGGCGGGCGGAAATCGCGGCCAACGAGAAAAAGCTGACCGACGCCCGGCAAAAGCTGACCGACGGACAGGCGGAATACGACAAGGCCAAGGCGGAGGCGGACGAAAAGCTGGCCGACGCGAAGGCCGACATCGAGGACGCCGAGAAGAAAATCGCGGATATCAGCGAGCCGGAGTGGTACGTGCTGGACCGGAACACTAACGTCAGCTTCGCGAGCTTCGGCAGCAACGCCACCAAGGTGGAGGCCATCGCCAAGGTGTTCCCCATCTTCTTCTTCCTGGTGGCGGCCCTGGTGGCGCTGACCACCATGACCCGGATGGTGGAGGAGGAGCGCACCCAAATCGGCGTGCTCAAGGCCCTGGGCTACACCCGGGGGGCCATCGCCTTTAAATACCTGCTGTACGCGGGCGCGGCCAGCGTCCTGGGCAGCGTGTTCGGCCTGCTGGTGGGGTTCCAGGTCTTCCCCATGGTGATCTGGAACGCCTACCGCATCCTGTACACCCTGCCGGAGCTGTTCACCCCCTTCAACGTGCCCTACGCCCTGGCCGCCTCCCTGTCGGCCATCGCGTGCACCATGCTGGCCACCCTGGCCGCCTGCATGGAGTCCCTGAAAGAGAACCCGGCGCGGCTGATGCTGCCCCGGGCGCCCAAGGCGGGCAAGCGGGTGTTCCTAGAGCGGATCACCCCTCTGTGGTCCCGGATGAAATTCACCCACAAGGTCACGGCCCGCAACCTCATCCGCTACAAGAAGCGGTTCTTCATGACGGTCATCGGCATCGCGGGCTGCACCGCCCTGCTGCTCACCGGCTTCGGCCTGCGGGATTCCATCGGGGACATCGTGGGCAAGCAGTTCGGCGAGCTGTACCAATACAACCTGACGGCCAGCTTCAAGGACGAGGACGCGCCCCGCGCGGACGAGACCGTGAAGGCGGTGCTCGAGGACAAGAGCCGGGTGACCGACTACCTGATGACCTACCAGGAAAGCGGCGATCTCTACGCGGGGAACAAGACGACGGAAGCCACCCTGTACGTGCCGGAGAGCACCAGCCGCCTGCCCGATTTCATCGTGATGCGGGAGAGGAAAAGCGGCAAGGCCGTGCCTTTTGACGGCAGCGGGGTGCTGCTGACCGAGAAGCAGGCGGAGGCTCTGGGCGTGAAGGCGGGCGACACCCTCCGAGTGCGGAACGCCGACGGCAAAAGCGGGGAATTCCGCCTCGCCGGGATAATCGAGAACTATGTCCAGGGGGCGCTGTATATCCCGCGAGAGCTGTACGAGGCGGCCTTCGGTGCGCCGGCGTTCACCACCCTCATCGGCCGGACGGCGGGAAACACCCAGGCCGACCGGGACGCGGTATCCGCCGCGCTGCTCAAGTCCGACCAGGTGCAGAGCGCCATGTTCACCGACGACATCAAGGGCTCTTTCGCGGACATGGTGAGCAACATCGACTACATCGTCATCGTGCTGATCATCTCGGCGGCGGCGCTGGCCTTTGTGGTGCTGTACAACCTGACCAACATCAACATCACCGAGAGGCAGAAGGAGCTGGCCACCATCAAGGTGCTGGGCTTCTACGACAAGGAGGTGTCGGCCTATATCTACCGCGAGACGGCGATACTGAGTATCATCGGCACACTCGCGGGGCTGGTGCTCGGCATCTTCCTGCATGCCTTCGTGGTCAAGACGGCGGAGGTGGACATGGTGATGTTCGGCCGGGAAATCAAATGGCTGAGCTATCTGCTGGCCGCGGCCATGACCATGTTCTTCTCCTTCCTGGTCAATCTGGTGATGGGCCGGAAGATGAAGAAAATCGACATGGTGGAATCCATGAAAGCGGGCGAATAGGATAAAAAGGCGCGTATGGCAGTTCAAGAAGCCATACGCGCCTTTTTGTTGGGGGGATTTTGGGCTCGCCGTATGCCGAGAGGATGGGCCGGTTGGAGGGCTGTTCCGCGGGCGAGCGATGCTCGCCTCTACAGGAAGGCGTCGAATTGGACAGACAGGCCCTGCCAGGGGCCTACCGCTTGGCCATGGCCAAGAAGGCCTGATGCACCGCCGGGTTGCCCGACAGCTCGGGGTGGAAGGCCACGCCGATTTGATTTTGATACCGCACCCCGACGGGGCGGCCGTCCAGGGAGGCGAAAACCTGCGCCCCCTCCCCCACCCGGATGATACCGGGGGCGCGGATGAAGACCAGCGGGTAGGCGCCGACGTCCGCCACCTCGCCCATAGCGGTGAAGCTGCCCAGCTGCCGGCCATAGACGTTGCGGCTCACGGCGGCGGGCAGGGTGGCGAGATGGGGGGGCTCCCCGCCCGGCAGCTCCTCGGCCAGGAGAATGAGGCCCGCGCAGGTGCCCAGCACCGGCAGGCCCTGCCGGATCCGCTCCCGCAGCGGCTCCAGCAGCTCCAAATCCCGCAGCAGGGCGCCCATCACCGTGCTTTCCCCGCCGGGGAGAATCAGGCCGTCGAAGGGGGCGGCGATGTCCTCCCGGTTCCGAATTTCAAAGCAAGAAACGCCGAGGGAGCGCAGCATATGCTCGTGCTCGATAAACGCGCCCTGCACCGCCAATACGCCGATGCGCATCATTTGCCGCGCTCCGCCATGAGGAGGGTGATCTCCTGCTCGTTGATGCCGACCATGGCCTCGCCCAGATCCTCCGACAGCGCGGCGATGAGCTTGGCGTCGGTGTAGTTGGTGACGGCCCGGACAATGGCGGCGGCCCGCTTCGCCGGGTTGCCCGACTTGAAGATGCCGGAGCCGACGAACACGCCTTCGGCGCCCAGCTGCATCATCAGGGCCGCGTCGGCCGGGGTGGCGACGCCGCCGGCGGCGAAGTTGACCACCGGGAGCTTTTGATGCTCGTGGACGTACCGCACCAGGTCATAGGGCACCTCCAGCTCCTTGGCGGCGGTGTACAGCTCGTCCTCCCGCAGGGCGGCCAAGCGGGCGATTTCGCCGGTCATTTTCCGCATATGGCGCACGGCCTGCACCACGTCGCCGGTGCCTGGCTCCCCTTTGGTGCGGATCATGGACGCGCCCTCCGCGATGCGGCGCAGGGCCTCCCCCAAATCCTTCGCCCCGCAGACGAAGGGGACGCGGAAGGCGGTTTTGTCGATGTGATACCGATCGTCCGCCGGGGAGAGCACCTCGCTCTCGTCCACGCAGTCGATTTCGATGGCCTCGAGCACCTGGGCCTCCGCGAAATGGCCGATGCGGCATTTTGCCATAACCGGGATGGACACGGCCTGCTGGATGCCCTTGATCATTTTGGGATCGCTCATGCGGGACACGCCGCCCGCCGCCCGGATATCCGCCGGGATGCGTTCGAGCGCCATGACCGCGCAGGCACCGGCGGCTTCGGCGATTTTGGCCTGCTCCGGGGTGGTGACATCCATAATGACCCCGCCCTTGAGCATCTGGCAGAATTGTCTGTTCAGTTCCACGCGATTGTTTTCCATACAAATCGGTCCTTTCTGGGGCCGAACCGCCGCGACGGGCGGACGAGACCCATACAATTTATAACATTTTCAGTTTATCATTGCAATTGTATGGAATCAATCGTATAATTGTCATGCATACAATTTTCTAGGAGGGATGGCGGATGCCGGTCAATTCTTTTGACGATTACCCCATGGCGTGGAAGCCGGACAAGGCCCGGCTGGCCGCGCCGTTTTACCAGTCCATCGCCGGGGCGCTGGAGGAGGACATCCTGTCGGGAGCGCTGCCCGCCGACACCCGGCTGCCGCCCCAGCGGGAGCTGGCGGATTTTCTGGACGTGAACCTGAGCACCATCACCCGGGCCTACAAGGTCTGCGAGCTCAAGGGGCTGCTGTACGCGGTGGTGGGGCGGGGCACCTTCGTCGCCCCCAACGCCCGCACCAAGAACCTGCCCTTTCACGAGAAGGCGCCGGAGGCGTTCATCGAGCTGGGAATGATCGAGCCGTTCTATCAGGTGAACGCCACCATCCTGGAGGCGGCGCGGACGGTGCTGGAGAGGCCGGAGGCCACCCGGCTGCTGGAGTACGGCCAGGCGGCGGGAAATTCCCACCAGCTGACGGCGGCCGAGGCTTGGCTGCGCCGCTTCCATGTGCAGGCGCGGCCGGACAACCTGCTGATTGCGGCGGGCTCTCAGAACGCGCTGGCCGTCTCGCTGATTTCCCTGTTCAAGGCGGGGGACAAAATCGCGGTGGATCCCTACACCTATCCCAATTTCATCGGGCTGGCCAGCTTCCTGCATATCCAGCTGGTGGCGGTGGAGGGGGACGAGGACGGCATGAAGCCGCAGGCGCTGGACACGCTCTGCCGGCAGAGCGGGATAAGCGGGGTGTACCTCATGCCGTCGTGCAGCAATCCCATGGGAATCGTCATGCCCATGGAGCGGCGGGAGGCTCTGGCCCGGGTGATTGAGCGGCACGGGCTGATCCTGGTGGAGGACGACGCTTACGCGTTCCTGCTGCCCCGGGAGTTCCGGCCGCTGGCCGCGGCCATCCCCGACCGGACGGTTTACATCTGCGGCACCTCCAAATCGCTGTGCGCCGGGCTGCGGGTGGCGTTCCTGGCGTTTCCCGAGGCGTTCCGCGCCCATCTGGCCTCCGGGGTGACCACCATCAACCTGAAGACCGTATCCTTCAACGCGGAGATCATCGCCCAGCTTATCCTGGACGGGCGGGCGGAGGAGATTGTGGAGAGGAAAAAGGCGCTGGCCGCCGAACGGGCCGCGGTGTACCAGCGGGTGTTCCCCCACGACGACGGGCGGCCCGCGTTTTTCAAGTGGCTGCCCCTGCCGGAGGGGATGGACGGGGATCGCCTCGAGCAGGCGGCGCGGGAGCGCGGGGTGCACCTGCTCGCCTCCCGCCGGTTCGCGGTGGGGGCCAGGCGGCCGGAGGCGTTCGCGCGCCTGGCCATATCCTCCCCGCAAAGCGAGGAGGAGCTGAGCCGGGGGCTGCGGACGGTCAAGGAGCTGATCGAGGAGGGGGCCGGGGCGCGGGGAGGCCTGGATATTCTGGTATAACCCGAGAAATATGGGGCTGGCGCGACGGTCGAGCCGCGAAAACAGCCGGTTTTCTTGACAGGCCGGAAACCGGAAGGCTACAATGAGGGCATCCCAAAACGGAAGGACGATCGCCATGGAAACCACCACCGGTCTGAACAAGCAGACCTTCGCCGCCTTCATCGCCGCCAAGCGCAAGGCGGCCGGTATGACCCAGGAGGAGCTGGCCCGGCAGCTGTACGTCACCCACACCACCGTTTCCAAATGGGAGCGGGGGGGTTCACTTAGATAAAGATACCACATCAATCCCACGCTGACTTTTGCTCAACCGATACAGCCGGAGGGCTGAATAACAAGAAAAGGCGGTATGCGCCCCGTGGAGGGGTAGCGTACCGCCTTTTCTTGTGGGGGTTTCCAAAGGGGGCA
>ERZ856578.3419-NODE-3419-length-23798-cov-5.036044_pt1 | contig 23798 bp, 26 predicted proteins | sample MGYA00514384_ERZ856578 | MGnify/ENA primary metagenome ERZ856578 (study PRJEB29103, sample SAMN06111958) | human gut metagenome | biome: human gut; feature: ankylosing spondylitis patient; material: healthy_person | host: Homo sapiens | place: China:Hangzhou... | reverse complement strand
TTGCGTGAAAATAACGTGATAATTGCGGCAATCTCTTCTTCCCGAGCTGCCAGGTGGCGGCGGTGATGCACCATGATCCCTTCGGCCTCATGCCTTTCAATAACGCCATCTTCAAGCGCCTTTTCGATAATCTGATCAACCTGTCCCCTGGCGGCAGAGGTACGCATTGCCCGGCTAAACAGGTCCACGCGGTCCAGTTCTTCCAGGTGCGGAACATCCACCAGCAGAGCACCACGACGGCGGGCGAAGTAGTCAGCCAGTAACGACGTGTTGGAAATGTCTTCCATCGCTTCCAGCTCGCTGACTTCGAAGAAACGACAGCCGTTTTTCTCGTAAAGGTTGTTATTAAACTGCGTCACCGTCATTCCCAGTGCGCCAGCCATTGCTTCGCGCCCACCTGGATATGCTTTGCACATCGCTTTGACGGCTTCTTTGAGGTTTGGCTCTACCATATTGATTTTCCTTTTGTAGTTACTTTCAAGCAGCCGAATCTGTAGCCTTTTGATAAAGCTCAGGTCGAAAAACTAGCTGCCCATTAGTACGATATGCAGCTTCTGCAGCGCGACCTTTTGGGATCAGACTGCCCGGGCGTTTTCGCCATTGATAAAAAGCCTCAGGAGAAACACCGAAGAAGTCTGCTGCCTTGTTGGGGGTTCCGAAGAACGTTTCTAACTCTGTTGTTGTCATACACCCTCCTAAATTTATTTAGATATTAAGACCAAAGCAAATTTAGGTCAATTAAAGCTAAGATAATTTAGTTTTCATAACATGGCGAACCACAGTGAGCACATTTGGAAGTCGTTTAAAATCATTAAGAAAGGATCGTAAGCTTACCCAGAAGCAACTGGGTAAAGTTGTTGGAGTGACAGATGTCACCATTGGATACTGGGAGAAAGACCAAAACATACCCGGAGGAGTCTCGCTGACAAAATTAGCTCGGTATTTTGGTGTTTCTGAGGACTTTCTCCTCACCGGTAAAGAGGAACTCTCCAATGTAGCGCCTGGCAACTTAGGCGCTATGCAGATCCCTATCATAAGTTGGGTTCAAGCGGGAACTTGGACATCTGAAAGTGATGCTCGTAATTTAGAGGGTGCCGTGGATTACATTTTAACAAACGGCGCTCATTCGTTCGGTACCTTCGCTCTTAAGGTACGTGGAAAATCTATGGAGCCAGAGTTCAAAGAGGGAGACACTATCATTGTGGATCCTGACTTGTGTCCAGGTCCTGGGGACTATGTTGTAGCCAAAAACGGTAGTGAATACGCCACTTTTAAAAAATACCGCGCAAGGGGTGTCAATGAAAATGGTGAAGAGGTTTTCGAATTGGTCCCGTTAAACCCTGATTTTGCTGCTTTAAACTCTGCTGTTGAAAAAATTTCCATCATCGGTGTCGTTGTCGAACACCGCCGCCAGATGCGCCGCTAATCCTTTCCTCTACTCTACCGATGGTGAAAACTAAGAATATTTAGTTTATTCACCTTGACCAAAAAACTAAATTATTTTAGATTTCTTTCAACGGACGCGAAAAGGTGTGACTCCTCGGAAGAGACGAGTCCACAACCAAAAGAGCGCTGGCATGCAAAAAACATCTCGCAGCCGTTGCGGTACCAAAAGCCAGGATGGAACGGCAGAACGCTGTAGTGCTCTTTTTGTTGTGTGGAGAACTAACGTGCCGCCATTGCAGTGGCGGCTAACCCATCAGCATGAAATTTTAACCGGCTATTCACCCATTCTCATGGGTTGGGTTGCTGCACCCTAAATTTACGCGTTGCAGCGCGTCAGATGGAGAACAAAAGATGGCTAAGACAGCAAAACAACTAATTAAACAGGCGTACGAAATAGCCAAAACTATGCCACCAGCACAGGCAGCAATCATCAAGGAACTGGCTACCGTCCTCGATGTTTCGAATGTAGCTCTGCGCCAGACGCGCACCGAACGTGACGCCCTTCTCGCAGAGGTCAAATCATGGGCGAAAGAGTGTGATCGTCTGACCGAGCGACACACCAAGAATCGCACAAATATGCATGTTCTAGAGGCTATGCGCGATTTGAAAGCAATTTGCCCCGCCAGCTTCCGTAACGTGGAGGCTCTCTGATGGCTAAAGACTCAAAGGTTGTATACGGCGCCAGCGGCAAAACGAACGTTTTAACGTTCGAACCTGAAAGCCTGCATCTGGTTACCGACAAAACACACCCGCTTTACGATGAACGGGTCCACCTTCCTATCGACGAAGGAATGGTACTGAACATCAAGGAGTTGGGTGTACTGGAACCTATCATCGTCTGGAAAGACCCTGAAACGGGGCTCACCTGCGTAGTTGCAGGCCGTCAGCGCGTAAAACATACCCTGGAGGCAAATAAGCTTCTTTTGAAAGAGGGCAAAGACACACTGCTTGTTCCTGGGGTTGTTAAGCGCGGGTCAGCAAATCAGATGGCTAAATACATGGTCAGCGAAAACGAAATTCGCCGACCTGATACACCGCTTGGCCGGGCTAAAAAAATGTCAGACCAGCTCGACCGCGGGCTCGATGAGGACGACATTGCAGTGTTGTTTGGCTGCAGCGTTCAGACCGTTCGTGCAACGCTTTCCCTTCTCGATGCCACCCAAGCCGTCAGGGAAGCGGTGGAGGCTGGCACAGTTACCGTTACCCAGGCACGTCAGCTGGCATCGCTTAAACCCGAAGAGCAGCGGGAGAAGGTCTCCGAAATCGAAGCGGCTACTGCTGGCACAACCGGCCATGAAAAAGCCCGTCGCCAGCGTCAGATCCTCGGTGATGCAAAGCCGCGCCTGAAAACCCGCAAAGAAATTGCAAAAGCCCTCGAAGATGCCAGCGGCGAATATGCCGAGGCTCTGCGCTGGGTGCTTGGGGAGGCGCAATGAATATTGATCCTGAGAATTACAGCAAATACACCCTGCGTTGGTTAGCCGCTATTTTTGATGTGATCTGCTGGGTGCTGATTGCCGTAGTAACCGTTGGTATCTGCATGTTTATTGAATGGTGGACAGCATGAGCAACGTAACCAAACCAACCAGCAAGGGGAAATTTGATGGGGCAGTTGATTACCTCTGCTCCGATGAGGCTCGTTTTCTGGTTATGCGGGGCGACTATAGCGAAGCAGATATTATCCAGGCGTCTGTATCCCAAGATGTGATTGATGCTGAAGGCGCAGAGGATTTTGCTTCCAGCGCTCGCTATTACCAGTGCTGGTACAAAGTCAGTCCAATTGGTGGGCAGGAAGGTTATTCAGGCTGGCATCATCCTCGTGATACGCCTTGTCGCGGTGCGTATTTCGCATCTGTTCTGCAGTGGGATTAAGGAGAGTGCAGCATGATTGATATCACCGAACTGACAGGCGTCACCAAGCACGCAAATCAGCATCGTCTCTCAAGGCTAATCATCGAAGCACCTAACGATGAATTGCGCCAATTGGCTGTTGAAGTTGAGCAATACACTGATCAACTCATTGAGGCGCTGGAGAAGGCACAGCAGAGGATTGATGAACTGGAGAACGATGAAGTTCGTCAGCGCTTGGCTAACGCAGAGCACCAACTCTACATGGCTGAACTGGCTAAGCATAACCTCAAAGCAAGCCGCAAAGCCCAGTTCCGCAAGCGTAAAGCGTCCGAGAAGCGCATCGCCGAACTTGAAGCGCAAAACGAATATATCCGTAAGCGCTATCAGCAATTGGATCTGCTGATCGGGAAAAATATCCTGGTTATGCAAGCCGCAATCATCGAATGGCAGGCCACTGGCGATGCTAAAAACGGGCTGGCGTGGATTTATAACACGCTCTTCGGGCCTGGCGAATTGCCTGATGAAGCGGAGAAAGACGCACAGGCATATTTCGACCGCAAATATGCTCCGCTCGATGAAGAGCTTATGGCGCTTCACAAGTGGTTTTGGGAACAGAGCGAGGCTGAACGTGCCGCCGCTGGCATCAAGGTGGAGGCTGAGTGATGGGCAAACCACTAAACAAACGCGAACGCGAGTTTTTAAAGCCAGCAATTGTCCACGGCTGGGAAATCGAAATTAGCCCATTCCGTAAAACGGCTTTATGGGATGGCGACTCTCTCCTTCCAGTTAGAGTCGGCACCATGGCTGAAAGCCTGATAAAGCGCGGCTATCTTGAGCGAATTTCTATGGGATTCGGCAGGGACATTATCCGAGCGACGGAAAAGGCTAAAAATTTACGGTGTTACCGTTGCTCGTATGGCAGGACTATCAAAAACGGTCAGCAAGCTGGCCCATGCCCGCATTGTGACGGCGGAATCAAGCCAGAAGGAGCCAACCAATGACCAGCAAATTAACCAGAGAGCAGCTTCACGAACGCGCTCGTGAAAACGTCAAAGCGCTGAAAATGGCATCACGACAGACAGCATTCGAAAGCGCGCGCGAAGAAATATTGGCTGACCTGCAGCTTGCTGAACTGGCGCTGGCCGCAATGGACAGCGAGCCGGTGGCGTGGACAGATGAACAGGAGTTGCGAGACGTTGATCGTGGTGGTTGCGGGTACCTTTTCACTGTTAACCCTGTTACTCCGCATGCAGACGAGCGCCGAATTATTCTGCTCTATCGCCACGCGCAGCCAGCGTCGGAACGTGAGCAGGTACGCAGTGCGCATGCCGAGTGGTCACAGGCAACTTTCGGTAATGTCGGCCCGGTTGGCCCGCTGAAGCACCTCAGCAAAGAAGCACTGGAAGCCGCTGAACAGCCCGGCGATCTGTCAGAATGGGCTGATATGCAGTTCCTGCTGTGGGACGCTCAGCGCCGGGCTGGCATCACTGATGATCAGATTACCCAGGCGATGATCGATAAGCTGGCGGTAAACAAGCAGCGCTCATGGCCGGAGCCAAGAGACGGGGAACCAAGGCTACACATCAAAGAACGATCTCGTAAAAAAGTAGACCGCTGTGATGTTTGTACTGAAGGGGCTCGCGGTGGGTGTGGCACGTGTATTTATAACGGTAATTTTGAATGAGGTGCTTATGACTTCTACAGACTTTATGGAAGAAAAAGAAGTATTCGAATTGCTGGGAAAGAAAAAAACAGCAGTATGGCGTTTGCGAAAAGAACATGGTTTTCCGAAGCCTGTACTAACTTATCCAACTCGCTATAGTAGAAAAGCTGTGGTTGAGTGGATAGAGGCTGGAGGTATCAATCGAACAATCAAATACGCAGTGTGATATCCAGCTACCGATTTTTATAATACAGCCAGTTAGTACTGGCTGTATTTTTTTCATTTCGCGACTGTATATCCATATGGAAACAATATCTTTGATTTATTACCTGCATCAAAATCAAAGTTAATCGTTAAATTATGAAGTGGTATGAGCGTTTCTTCAGATAAACGCTGTTCGAATCTTGGTTTCATTAGTGCCTCATATGGGACTTCGCCATCTTCTTCATATATGTAGAAATCCTGACTTATCCTTAATATATCCACACCACTCAAATAAACCCCCATAACTTTACGCTCATCTTCCGCATTTACTTCGGTAACAATATCAATTGAGACATTACGATTCTTACCAGGTATAAGATGAAATCTGTTAGGGTATATTGCTAATATATCAGATATGAATTTAAACGACTCATCAAACTCTGGGTATTGCTGATAATCAAAGACAGCATTAAATTTTGAGCTTTTAAACCTCTCTCTTAACTCCCCCTTGGAATTAAAGAATATTTCGAATAGCATACCCTCTAGAATCGATATTCTTAGCTCATCCTTTATGCCATTCGTCTTTTCGCGAAAACCTGCAATAAACTCAGTTGCTCCATTCGCGCTTCCACAAGATGCTTGATATATATTCCGACCGAATACAAATGCAGAATCAATATCAGAATTATTCAAATCATCAAAAGTTACACCTCTTGCCGCTGGGTTTTGTGAATACCAGTCATGATTTTTTAATTTAGATATAATATAGTGAAGATTGTCATCTGGCTTTATATGAAACAACTGATCAACTATGGACTCTCTCGCATATTTCCCGATTGTGGTCACAAGACTTATATTAAAGAAAAAATCGCCAGACAGTGATGTGTGCTCCCACGAGGTTTGTTTATTTTTAGTACTAACAGCTAGAGTATTCCTTACTCTTTTAAACATTTCTTCGATAGGAATATCAGGAGATGTAATGTGTTTGAGTAATGCTTCAGTATAGCTGCCATTCCTCCCGCGTCCATCACTAGCTACTTCCCCAGGAGAAGTAGCATACGCAATAATTGTACCTTTAGGTGCAAATAAAGGCGCTAAACCTTTTTGTGCTGGACCTCTATCCCAAGCTCTTTCGTATGGGTTAGTCCTACATGCATCTAATATTATAATGTTTGTTTTATTATCACTACGTTCCATCGTCTCAATAATTTTATTTAAAGGATAAGATGAATATTTAGCATCAATTTCACTTCTAAAATCCGTATCGACAGCATTTATATAATTCACACCGTCAATTTGCATGCCATGCCCTGCGAAATAAAACAAGCCAACGTCATTGCTATTTAAATTATCTCTAAATGAATTGACTGCTTCGTCTATGTCCTTTTTAGTGGCATTTGAAACATGAATAACAGAAAAGCCAAATTCAGATAGTTTACTCGCAATATCCTCTGAGTCATTTGTGGCATTTTTTAGCTCAAGCCCTGGATAGTTGGAATTACCGATAACTAACGCAGTCATTTTCCTACTCATTATCAACCTCCATTTGCGTAATCATTAACATTATTAATTCAACTAAAGACAGATACCTTATATCATTAAACGAAAAACTAACTGTTAACTTTAATATGCCAAAAAATTTGATCAGCATATAACTCATATGCCTCTTTTTGCTCCTGTAGCCAGTCGTGTTTGTTATACACCGCCATCACTCCTCCCAGCTCATGTCCCAGCATCTTTTCGGTTACGTGGGGCATAACCCCTTCTCCTGACAAATTGGTAACCAGCGACCGCCGAAAGTCATGCGTTCGCCATTCTGGTATATCAATTTTATCCCTTAACTTTTTCATGTAGAGATTTGCTGATGAACGATCTATTGCCTTATCCAGTTCCTGGCCGGGAAACAGAACATGGTTTCCAGCATTTAGCAGCCTATCAACGTAAGGCTTTACCTGATCGAAAATAGGCCTACGAATCACGTTCCCCATCTTGGAATGCTCCGATGGAGTTGTCCAAATCAAATCATCCATATTGAACTCACTGGCGGTAGCAAGGCGCAACTCTGATAGCCTGGCTCCCCAAAGCAAAAGCAGCTGATGAAGCACCTTGTTGGAGGTAACGATCTTGTTGTTCTCCAGCGCCAGCCAAATTTTTGCCAACTCGGTATACGTGAGAACACGGCTACCCACATCAGGTTTTTTACCAATGGTCTTAACGCTAAGCTTCAGGACTTCGCACGATGGGATCAACTGGCGGCTGATACACCAGTTCATGACGGAACGTAGCTGTAGAAGAAGCACCCTGGCCTTTTTGCTGTTCTTCTTTTCCTGCTTATCAAAGAAACGCACCCATGCAGAAACAGGAATGTTTACTACCGGTGCGTCCGGGAATTCTGTGTACATTGTGTTGTACACAACGGACTTGTACAGCGTCTGAGTGTTCGGCTTAAGCGTTTCAACATACTTACCCCACCACTGATCTAGGCACTCTTTGAGTGTTAACTCCCCATCTTCTTTGGCAAAATAATTTTTAGGGTTTAGTCCCTTGAGGTACAATTCGCGCATCTCGCCGACAACAACGCGAGCATCCTTAAGCGACATAGCTGGGTAACGGCCAATTGATAGACGAACAGGCTTACCATTCCAACGGTAGCGGAACTGGAATGTAATCGTTCCGGTAGGAGTTATGCGTACACTCAGCCCGTCACCGTCTGTGACTTCGGGAGCTCCGCTGTAAGGCTTGGCATTGATGCTGCGAAGTTTGGTATCACTGAGGGCCACGGCTCTGTATCCTGTACGCATTGAATTTAAGCATTCTGTACTCAATCTGTACGCAATGGCAAGTGAACGAAGTGATTTTCTAGGCGGAATGAAGGGAACGGATAGGAAATAAAAGGAATGAAATGCTTGATGATACGGGGAGTGATAGGATAACATGCAACACAAGCTGAACGCTTAAAAATCAGTTAGTTCTAAGCCCCCTTAGTTAAATGGATATAACGAGCCCCTCCTAAGGGCTAGTTGCAGGTTCGATTCCTGCAGGGGACACCATATAAACGTTGCCCGCCATTCACCACGATGACCTAAACGCCAGCCAGAACGTATTCTTCTCGTAATCATAATTAGCCAACGATTTCAGTATGGTTAGTCCTGCCAGAAAGGAACGTGTCTTTGTCAATCACGCACACAATAAACCGACAGCAACGCGCATTTCTGCGTACAATACCTTCTGACTTTTTCAGTCACTAGCCGCGACCTTTTACAACCTTCTCTGGACGATACAGGAGCCAGGCGTTGATATGAAACAGATCACCCTCAGCGATATGCAGCAGCAGAGCGAAGCGGCAGCCAGTGCTCCGCGCCTGCGTGCCCATCGCAATTTTCATCCTGAACTAAGCGACCCGATACAGCGTCTGGCCATCGCCATGGAACCCGGCACCTATATCCGCCCCCACCGGCACAGACATACCTTCGAACTTTTACTGCCGCTGAAAGGCCGATTTGTGGTGCTGAATTTTGATGACCACGGCGTGGTTACCCGCCGGGTGGTGCTGGGTGAAACCTGCACGGCGCTGGAAATGGAAGCCGGTACCTGGCATACGGTGCTCTCACTCGACGCTGGCGGGATGGTTTTTGAAGTTAAGCAAGGTGCTTATCAACCGCTTGCCGAAATGGACACTATGGCCTGGGCGCCTGCTGAAGGCCAGCCAGGCACTGCCGAAATGATGGCCTGGTATGCCATCGCGCAACCGGGTGACCGCTTCCTGTCTATGCCGCAATAACTACAGGTAGCTTCGACAGGCGCCGCAGGCGTCTGTTTGATACTTCCTGCCGACCACAAAGTTTGCCAAATTGACCGTCCCTTTTTTCGTGCTCCGCTCATACTCACCTTAAATATTGCTGCTAAACAGGAAGAAACGCTTATATTCAGCAAACTATTTTTCTCTACGAATAAGAGATGATAAGATAACGGGAAAGAGTAAATATGCGGCAGCAAAACAATAAAAACAGCCAATTTATCGATATATTATTCTCAATGTGAATGGATTTTGTTAATCAGGTAAAGGAAGTCAGCAGAAAAAATAAATCATTGTCATTGATACTTTTGCTCACCATGGCGATTTATTTTTTCATCGACATACAATTCTTATGAATATTACAGAACGGAATATCTGGAAGCTAAATAATTTACCGCCAATGGAGTATTGCTCTCTGGCGCGGGCGCAAAAATTATTAAACTGCGAACTGGAAGACATTCTTCACTGGCATGATATAGGCGCAATCAATCTATGTCTTAAGCTTAACCCAACGCCGGGAATATTAAAAATCGCCGTCCTCTCCCATCAGGAAAAAGAGGTAACCAGCGCGTTTAATCCATTTACCTCAGTCGAGGCAGGAGAAACAGTCTGGTCGCATCACTCCCATATCCGCAGCATTCTGCGGCTTGAAGGCGATATTCCGACGATGGAAACCCTGCGCGGAAATACGGTAACCCAGTTCAACGTAAAGGTATTTGCTTCAGGGCTCTGGCATCCACACTGTCGGAACCTAATGGCGCTGCTGGAGGCGCCAGATGATATTCTTTTCGAAAACCGCCTCAGCATGATGCTGCCGGATAAACCATTTGTTTATTGTCATTTCATTCCAGAGGAAGACGAACGCCCCTCGATATCATTGAACCGCATCTATATCACCAGCCAGGCCATTGAGAAAATATACGCCCACAGTATTAGCGCCCGGCCTATGGACGTGACGAAAAATCCGCTACTGGATCAAACCCGTTACATCCAGCAGGAATTAACCGTCCTGCCGCAAAGTGAGGTATTGCTGGAATTTATCCATTATCTTGTTCAGTCCCATACTGTATTTAATGAGAAGTTGCAGAGTATGGCTGAGCCAGACAAGACTCAGCTCTTTCATCACGTGCTGGAAAGGCTTAAGGAAGAAGGCATGCTTATAGAGAATGCCCAGCCCGATGAAGGCGTTATCGGCAGCGAAGCCAGCCGTGAGTCGCAGTTCGCCGGCGAGTAACGTAGTCCTTCAGGCAAGGGACTGGCGGTTTTCCTGCTCAATCGTTATCGCGTTCTCTCGGGCCAGGGTGATGAATTCGCGCGCTGCGGCGCTCTGCCAGGCGCCCTGCCGCTGCAATAAACAGGCCGTGCGCTGCAGCAGCGCAGGTCTTAGCTCAATCGCCACCACATCATCAAACTGCCCGGCGATCGCCGCCGGCAGCAGCGTTGCTAACGTTGTGCTTCGAATAACCGACAGAACGGCCCCGATGGAGTTGGCCTCCATCCGCACGTCTGGTTCGAGCCGATGAAGGCGGCAATAACGATCAATCTGCTCGCGGGTAGCAAACTCGCTGCTCAGTAAAATTAGCGGCTGGGCGTCGAGAGCCTGCAGTTGCAAGTCGCGCTCTCCTGCCAGCGGATGCGCACGGCTCACCACCAGCGCAAGCGTTTCCGTCAGCAGCGGCTGAACCACAATTTCCTGTGACCGGCTGTCGTCAAAGGCAATCCCCACATCCAGTTCATCCTCCAGCAGCATCGCCTCCATCCGCTCCTGGTTCATCTCCTGGATAAGCACTTTTACTCCAGGATAGCGTCGGTAGTACGCCTCCATCAGCGGGCCCAGCATATAGGTAGTGAAAGTTGGCGTCATAGCAATGCGGAGTTTACCGTGCTGGAGATCTTCTGCGTCATGCAAGGCGCGCCGACCTTCCTCAAGGTCGCGTAACGCGCGACGGGCATACTCCAGCCAGATCTCACCGGCATCGGTCAGGCGAATACGTCGGCCAGAGCGGTCGAAAAGCTGAACCTCCAGCATCGCTTCCAGCTGGCGTATCTGCTGTGACAGCGCAGGCTGGGAGACATGCAGCGCCGCGGCGGCGCGGGAAAAGCCACAATGTTCAGCCACAGCGATAAAGTAGGAAAGTTGGCGCAGAAGCATCGGCCCACCTATAAGAAATTCCAATAGGCATTATCATAAATAAGTCTTTTAACTTATGAAACAAGAGACGTACCCTCTTCGCACGACCCTCAACATATTTCACCTTTAACATCGTTTTATGCAGGAGTGACTATGTCCGCTCACGATCGTTATCTTCAGCGCGCATTAGTGCTGGCAAAACAAAACATTGCTGACGGTGGGCGCCCCTTCGGCGCCGTGCTGGTGCGGAATGATGAGATTGTCGCTGAAAGCGTCAATACCTTTCATCTGAGCGGTGACCCAACGGCGCATGCCGAACTGAACGCCGTTCGCGATCTTGCCGCCAGACTGGGAAGCGCGGTGTTGCGTGAATGCGTCATCTATGCCAGCGGACAACCTTGCCCTATGTGCCTGAGCGCGCTCTATTTAACCGGCGTGCGGGAAGTGTTTTTCGCCAATAGCAATCAGGACGGGGAGCCTTTTCAGCTCTCGACCGCCGCGATTTATCAGCAGCTGCAGCAGCCGCTGGACCAGCAAACGCTGCCGATCCATCATCGCCCGCAGCCGGAGGGAACTGAACTTTATCAGCGCTGGGCGGAACGGCAGTCATGACACCAGCGCTGCGACAGAACCTGACGCTGGCAGTCCTGGTACTGACTGGGATCAATATGCGGCCGCTGCTTACCTCCATTGGTCCTTTGCTGCCGGACATCCGCGCAGCCAGCGGCATGAGCTATACCCTGGCCGCACTCCTGACCGCCCTGCCGGTGATCGCGATGGGGGTGCTGGCGCTGGCCGCTGGCTGGGTCGATCGCTATATCGGTCAAAAGCGCAGTATTGCGCTGAGCCTGCTGATTATCGCGGCAGGCGCCCTGCTGCGGGAAATCGCCCCGAATAGTGGCTTACTGCTCACCAGCGCTCTGGCCGGAGGAATTGGCATCGGCATTATTCAGGCCGCCATTCCGGCGGTAATTAAGCACCTCTTTCCCCGACGGACGCCGCTGGTGATGGGACTATGGTCAGCGGCGCTGATGGGCGGCGGCGGGTTAGGCGCCGCGTTCACCCCATGGCTGGCGTCACATAGCGCGGCCTGGCATGATGCGCTAGCCTGGTGGGCGTTCCCTGCGCTCCTGGCTCTGCTCAGCTGGCTGGCGATTTGTCGGCAATTGCCTCGTGCACCGCATCAGACCAGCGCTTCCCCCCGGGTCGCGATTATTGGCCAGCGCCGCGCCTGGACGCTGGGACTCTATTTCGGACTGATCAATGCCGGTTACGCCAGCCTGATCGCCTGGCTGCCTCCTTACTACATCCAGCTAGGCGATAGCGCCCAGTACAGCGGTTCGCTGCTGGCGCTGCTGACCGTCGGGCAAACCGCCGGCGCGCTGCTGCTCCCGGCGCTGGCTCGCCAGGAGGATCGGCGCCAGCTTCTTCTGCTAGCGCTGGCGCTACAGCTGATTGGCTTCTGCGGCTTTATCTGGCTGCCAGAGCATTTCTCTGCGCTCTGGGCCATTGCCTGCGGCGTGGGATTGGGCGGCGCGTTTCCTCTGTGCCTGGTGCTGGCGCTGGATCACGCCGGACAACCGGCGGTGGCCGGCAGGCTGGTAGCCTTTATGCAGGGGATCGGATTTATCATCGCCGGTCTGTCGCCCTGGCTTTCAGGCCTGCTGCGTAGCCTGAGCGGGAACTACACGCTTGACTGGTCCTGGCATGCGATCTGCGTCCTGCTACTCATGGCGCTGACGCTGCGCTTTATCCCGGCACACTACCCGGCCGAGTGGCGACAGCGCGCCTCAGACCTGCCCTGAACCGACGGCGGCGCGTGGCAAAGATAATGCCGCGCGCTCTCGTTGGCCTTCTCCGCCCGCCCCATCGCTAAAACCCGTTTCCTTCGCGTCGCTGGCGCTAAATTTATTACCCTGTGAAATTAATGTGTCGCCGAATCACGACACTCGTAAGTAACTAAAAATTAACAAAAAAATGCCTCTTGTTTCCCTGATTTTTTAGGCGTACATTAGCGCCATCTGGAGCACTAAACGCACAGAATTACGGGCTGCTGCAGGGTTAAGTTACACTGGCGACAGCCCTTGAAAAACAGAACAATTAATTCATTTGAACGTCGCACAAGCGCGTGGAGTGATGAGTCGTGAAATACTTCTTTATGGGCCTCTCTTTTATGGTCATCGTTTGGGCCGGTACTTTTGCCCTGATGATCTAGACTGCAGCGGTGTCAAAAAAAACGGGAGCCTTCATGCTCCCGTTTTTATTTTGCCGTGCTGCCCGCAGCGCTAGCTCGCGGAGGCCAGCAGACCATCCGCGCGGAACATCGCCTTGATACCGCGGATCGCCTGGCGCGTACGGTCCCGGTTCTCGATCAGCGCGAAGCGGACGTGGGTATCACCATAGTCGCCAAAGCCAATCCCCGGCGAGACGCAAACCTTCGCTTCATTAAGCAGCTTTTTCGCAAACTCCAGCGACCCCATGGCGGCGTAAGGTTCCGGTATTTTCGCCCACACGTACATAGACGCTTTCGGACACTCCACCATCCAGCCGGCCTCATGAAGCCCTTTGACCAGCACATCGCGACGGCGCTTATACTGTTCGGCAATATCGCGCACGCACTGCTGATCGCCCTCCAGCGCAGCTATCGCCGCCACCTGCAGCGGAGTAAAAGTCCCGTAGTCATGATAGCTTTTGATACGAGCGAGGGCATTCACCAAAGTCTTATTACCCACCATAAAGCCAATGCGCCAGCCGGCCATGTTATAGCTTTTCGACAGGGTAAAGAACTCGACGGCGACATCCCGCGCGCCGGGCACCTGCATGATGGAGGGCGCTTTCCAGCCGTCATACACGATATCGGCATAGGCCAGATCGTGGACGACCAGAATGTCATACTGCTTCGCCAGAGCGACAACCTTTTCAAAGAAATCCAGTTCGACGCACTGCGCGGTCGGATTTGAGGGAAAGCCAAGGATCATCATCTTCGGCTTCGGATAGCTCTCGCGGATGGCGCGTTCCAGCTCGTTAAAGAAATCCACCCCTTCCACCAGCGGCACTGAGCGCACCTGCGCCCCGGCAATCACCGCGCCATAGATATGAATCGGATAGCTGGGGTTCGGCACCAGTACGGTGTCGCCATGATCCAGCGTCGCCAGCATCAGGTGCGCCAGCCCCTCTTTCGAACCAATGGTGACGATCGCTTCCGATTCCGGATCGATATCGACGTTATAGCGTTCTTCATACCAGCGTGAAATGGCGCGACGCAGGCGCGGGATCCCCCGCGAGGTAGAGTAACCATGGGTGTCAGGCCGTTGAGCAACGGTGCAGAGTTTTTCCACGATATGCGGCGGCGTCGCGCCATCGGGATTACCCATACTGAAATCGATAATATCTTCGCCGCGCCGACGCGCAGCCATTTTCAGTTCAGCAGTAATGTTAAAAACGTACGGAGGGAGACGATCGATACGCGTAAAACGGCGTTCAGGACTGGATTCAGCCATAGGTTCCTCTAATTAACGTTAGCGCCCGGACCGTCCGAGCGACGCTGCCGCTGTTGCGGCTCGTTTAGAAAATAACCTGAAAAAATTCATGTTGTCGAGAGGCCCGTTAAAAAATATTCCCTGGCATATAAAACGGGTATCGACTGCGCTAAATGCGGCAGTTCATTGGCGGAATAATCCCGGGTTGTATAAAAGTGGTAACACACTGATATCTTTCTTAACACAGAATATTATCGTTAATGGCGAAGACCGCCGCTATCGCGATGCTTTTTAATTAATCCCCTTTAAAAAGTACGTCTTTTCCGCTTTATGGTTCCACGGCTGGTCTTCTGCCGTCAGGTTTTTTATCATGTCCCTTTCTGGCCACTGACGCGGCGCACCCATGCACGAAATCTTTACTATGATGCTGGCGGTCTATGATCGTGCGGCCCTGATGCTTATTTGCCTCTTTTTCCTTATTCGCTTGCGCCTGTTCCGCGAACTGTTGCATAAGTCGGCCCATACTCCGAAAGAGCTGCTGGCGGTGACAGCCATTTTCTCGCTGTTCGCGCTATTTAGTACCTGGTCCGGCGTCCCGGTTGAGGGGTCCCTGGTGAACGTCCGCATTATCGCCGTGATGTCCGGTGGGATCCTGTTTGGTCCCTGGGTGGGCGCGATTGTCGGGGCGATTGCCGGCGTGCACCGCTATTTGATTGATATCGACGGCGTGACCGCAGTGCCCTGCTTTATCACCAGCATTGTCGCCGGCCTGCTGTCGGGGTTGATTAATCGTAAAGTGGCCCGCGAACAACGGTGGAAAATCGGCATTCTGGCGGGGATGATGTGTGAAACTCTGACCATGATCCTGGTGGTGGTCTGGGCGCCTTCCCTGAGTCTCGGCGTAGATATTGTTTCGAAAATTGGTATCCCGATGATCCTCGGCAGCGTCTGCATCGGCTTTATCGTGCTGCTGGTGCAGAGCGTTGAAGGGGAAAAGGAGGCCAGCGCGGCGCGGCAGGCGAAACTGGCGCTCGATATCGCCAACAAAACCCTGCCGCTGTTTCGACACGTTAACAGCGATTCTCTGCGCCAGGTTTGCGAGATTATCCGCCGCGACATTACCGCCGACGCGGTGGCGATCACCAATACCGAGCACGTGCTGGCCTACGTGGGCGTCGGTGAAGCCAACTATCAACGCCACGACGATATGATTAGCCCCACCACCCGGCAGGCGATTCGTTATGGGAAAATCATCATAAAAAACAATGACGAAGCCCACCGCACCCCGGAGATCCACTCCTTGATGGTGATCCCGCTGTGGGAAAAAGGGGTGGTGACCGGCACGCTAAAAATCTATTACTGCCACGCCCATCGCATCACTTCGACGCTGCAGGAGATGGCGATTGGCCTGTCGCAAATAATCTCCACCCAGCTGGAAGTCTCCCGCGCCGAACAGCTGCGGGAGATGGCCAACAAAGCGGAGCTGCGCGCCCTGCAAAGCAAAATTAACCCGCATTTTTTATTTAATGCGCTGAACGCGATCTCCTCCTCGATTCGCCTTAATCCGGACACCGCGCGCCAGCTCATTTTTAATCTGTCGCGCTACCTGCGCTATAACATCGAATTAAAAGACGATGAGCAGATTGATATCAAACGAGAGCTGTATCAGATCAAAGATTATATCGCTATTGAACAGGCGCGATTCGGCGACAAGCTGACGGTCATCTACGATATTGACGACGACGTCAGCTGCGTGATCCCGAGCCTGCTTATCCAGCCGCTGGTGGAAAATGCCATCGTTCACGGTATTCAACCCTGTAAAGGCAAAGGCGTGGTGACGATCGGCATTAACGAGTGCGGCAATCGGGTACGCATCAGCGTTCGCGATACGGGCAACGGTATCGATCCCGCCGTGGTCGCCCGCGTGGAAGCCGATGAGATGCCGGGTAACAAAATCGGCCTGCTCAATGTGCATCATCGGGTGAAACTTCTCTACGGCGAGGGTTTGCATATCCGCAATCTGACGCCGGGTACCGAAATTGCCTTTTATGTCCCCAATAACTCTACGCCGCAGGCGCTGACGGAGTCGCTGTTGTCATGAGCGGAGAAAAGATGAAAGTTATCATTGTGGAGGATGAGTTTCTGGCCCAGCAGGAGCTCTCCTGGCTTATTAACACCCATAGCCAGATGGAGATCGTCGGCAGCTTTGACGACGGCCTGGACGTGCTGAAATTTCTCCAGCACAACAAGGTCGACGCCATCTTTCTCGATATCAATATTCCGTCGCTCGACGGGGTTCTGCTGGCGCAAAACATCAGCCAGTTTGCCCATAAACCTTTTATCGTCTTTATCACCGCGTGGAAAGAACATGCGGTGGAAGCCTTTGAGCTGGAAGCCTTTGACTACATCCTGAAACCCTACCAGGAATCGCGCATCATCAATATGCTGCAAAAGCTGACCACCGCCTGGCAGCAGCAAAATAACGCTGCTTCAGGATTAGCCAGCGCGGCGCCACGGGAAAACGACACCATCAATCTGATCAAAGATGAGCGGATCATCGTCACCAGTATTCATGATATTTATTATGCCGAGGCGCATGAAAAGATGACATTCGTCTATACCCGCCGGGAGTCATTCGTCATGCCGATGAACATTACTGAATTCTGCAGCAAACTGCCCACCGCGCATTTCTTCCGCTGCCACCGCTCGTATTGCGTAAATCTCAGCAAAATTCGGGAAATTGAGCCGTGGTTCAACAACACCTATGTGCTGCGCCTGCGTGACCTGGAGTTTCAGGTTCCGGTCAGTCGCAGTAAAGTGAAAGAGTTTCGCCAGCTGATGAATCTGTAGAGAGCGGAAAGCACCGCCATCCGGGCTACGACGGTAGCCCGGGAGAAGAATGCTTAAAGCACCTGGCCCAGCGTCTGACGCAGATGCGCGCCGGAGCCCAGCAGGCCTGGGTTATCATGCACGATCAGGTAAACCGGGATATCCTGAACATAAGCTTTAAAACGGCCTTTGTCTTCAAAACCGCCGCGGAAACCAGAGGCTTTAAAGAACTCCAGGAAGCGCGGCACGATGCCGCCGGCGATATACACCCCGCCAAACGTCCCGAGGGTCAGCGCCAGGTTACCGCCGAAGCGTCCCATAATGACGCAGAACAGCGACAGCGCCCGACGACAGTCGGTGCAGCTGTCCGCCAGCGCTCGCTCGGTCACCTCACGCGGCTGCAGGTTCTCCGGCAGTCGGCCGTCCGATTTGACAATCGCGCGATACAGGTTGACCAGCCCGGGACCTGAGAGCACGCGTTCTGCGGAAACATGCCCCAGCTCGGCGCGTAGCTCTTCCAGAATGATCCCTTCTTCTTCGCTGTTCGGGGCAAAATCAACATGACCGCCTTCGCCCGGCAGGCTGACCCAACGCTTATCAACGTGGACCAGATGCGCCACGCCGAGCCCGGTCCCGGCGCCATAAACGGCGATCGGTTTGCCCGCTACCGGCGCACTGCCGCCAAACTGAATAAGGTGCTCAGCTTTCAGCATCGGAATGGCCATTGAAACAGCGGTAAAATCGTTAATTATCTCCAGATGGGCAAAGCCGAGGTTGCGCTTCATTTCGGCGATAGAGAAAGCCCAGGTATGGTTGGTCATCGCCACCCAGTCGCCGGTAATCGGGCATGCGATGGCGATACAACCTTCGTTGACCGTTACCTGGTGCTCCTCGAGGTAGACGCGCACCACTGCCTCCAGACTGGGGTAATCGAGCCCGGAATAGGTCTTTGCGCGAGAGATCTCTCCACTCGCCAGATCACATAGCGCCAGGCGGGCGTTGGTCCCCCCGACATCTCCTACTAAAGCAAATTTTGTCATTCCGTTACGGCTCCGCTAAAGTCAAAATAAATCTTTTGGCACACTGTAAATTCATGGCGGCTTAACAACAACGTCCAACGCGCAGACGCCCCTTGTTTAGCGACACAGGTCACATTTAGTTTGTAATCTATGCAAGGTAGCCTGTAAAGGACGCGCCGGATATCAGATGTCACCTTAACTTTATCGTTTCAGCACCATTTGCATCGACGGTCTCCGCTGACGAAGGCAAAGTAGTGCTCCAGCACTTTTACAAGGACATTTCCATGCTCCATCCTCGCGCCAGAACAATGCTGATCCTGTCGGTGCCGGCCATCCTGATAGGCATCGCCTGCAGCCTGATCCTGATCGTGGCGATGAAGGTTGCCGCGCTGCTGCAGCGCGTGCTGTGGAGCAATCTGCCCGCGCAGTTGGGGGTGAGCGCCGACAGCCCGCTGTGGATCATCGCCATGCTGACGGCGACAGGGATCGCGGTGGGTCTGGTCATTCGTTACAGCCCCGGGCACGCCGGGCCGGATCCAGCGACCGAGTCGTTAATCGGCGCTCCCATTGCCACCGGCGCGCTGCCCGGACTCCTGGCCGCGCTGATCCTCGGCCTCGCCGGCGGCGTCAGCCTCGGCCCGGAGCATCCGATTATGGTGGTGAATATCGCGCTGGCTGTCGCCGTCGGCTCCCGACTGTTTCCGCGCGTCAGCTCGCTGGACTGGACCATCCTCGCGGCCTCAGGCACCATCGGCGCCCTCTTCGGTACCCCGGTTGCCGCCGCGCTGATTTTTTCGCAAACCCTCAATAGCAGCAACGATACGCCACTGTGGGATCGCCTCTTTGCTCCCCTCCTCGCCGCCGCCGCCGGCGCGTTGACGACGGGTCTGTTTTTCCATCCCCATTTTTCACTGCCGATCCCGCACTATGGTCAGATGCGCTTCGTTGATATTCTCAGCGGCATTATCGTCGCCCTGATCGCTATCGCCGTCGGCATGGTGGCCGTCTGGTGTCTGCCGCGACTGCATGCCCTGATGCATCGGTTGAAAAATCCAATCCTGGCCCTCGGCATCGGCGGGCTGCTGCTGGGGATCGTGGGGACGATAGGCGGGCCCTTAACGCTATTTAAAGGGCTGGATGAGATGCAGCAGCTGGCCTTCAGCCAGACGCTAACCGCCGCGGATTTTCTGCTTATCGCGCTGGTCAAACTGGCGGCCCTGGTTCTTGCCTCAGCCAGCGGCTTTCGCGGCGGGCGAATTTTCCCGGCGGTGTTCGTCGGGGTAGCGCTGGGGCTGATGCTGCATGCTCATGTTGACGCAGTGCCGGCGGCAATCACCGTTTCCTGCGCGATCCTCGGCATGGTGCTGGTCGTCACTCGCGACGGCTGGTTGAGCCTGTTTATGGCCGCCGTGGTGGTCCCGGATACGACTCTGCTGCCGCTATTGTGTATGGTGATGCTCCCGGCCTGGCTGCTGCTGGCCGGGAGACCGTTGATGATTGCCAAACGGCATACCGATTAAACGCGGCTGTTTCGCTCCTCAAGGGCCTGCGTCACCGCGCGCAGGAAATCGGGGATATCCATTTTCGGCAGCATCACTTCTACCAGGGTGAGGGTATCGGAGGTGATGCTCTCCGTCATCGCCTCCCGCAGTTCAGACGTCTGAGTGACCCGCCGGCAGCGCGAAGCAACGTCAGGGGCGAAGGCTTCCGGCAGCCGCTGCCAGTCCCACAGAGCGATGTCATTGTAGCGCTGCTCTGGACCATGAATCGCCCGTTCCACGGTATACCCTTCGTTATTCAGCAGCAGAATAAGCGGCTTTTGCTTATCACGCAGCATGGAGCCCATCTCCTGAATGGTCAGTTGGGCCGCGCCATCGCCGACAATTAGCACCACCCGCCGCTCCGCCGCCGCGGTTTGTGCGCCATAGGCGGCCGGGAGAGTAAAACCAATCGAGCCCCACAGCGGCTGGACGATCAGCGATGCTTCAGAGGGCAGCTTCAGCGCCGCAATACCAAAGGCGGCCGTCCCCTGATCGGCGAGAATAATATCCCCCGGACGCAGGGCGCCCTGCACCGTCGCCCAGAAATTTTTCTGGGTCAACTCGCCTTCAGCGCCCTCCTCAGCCTCCGGCGCCACGACCTGAGGCGTAGCCCACTCCGCCGCCAGCGGGGCGGAAAGCGTCATCAGCGCGGCCAAAGCCTTATCCATCGGCACCCCGCTGAACCAGTGATCGCCCACCCTGACGGCGAAGGGCTGGATCTCAATAGTCTTTTCCCGCGCCAGATGTTGGGTAAATCCTGCGGTGATGGTGTCGGTGAAGCGCGTGCCAATGCAGATGATGGTGTCGGCGTTTTCAATCGCCTCCCGGGTCTGCGGCGCGCTGGCAATCCCGCTGTAGGTGCCGACAAACCCGCTCTGCTGCTCATCGAACAATCCCTTGCCCATGAGCATCGTCGCATGGGCGACAGGCGTTTTCGCCACCCACTCCCGGAGCGTCTTCTGCAGGCCATAACGTTGCGCCAGGAAGTCCGCCAGCAGGGAAATGCGTCGGCTGCCCCGCAGCAGGCGGCTGGCATGTTCGCAAAACCCGGCAAGCTGGTTTTCATCCGCCGGAGCGGGCTCTACCAGCAAGCGCTGGGCTGGGGCAATCGCTGCCGCTCTGGCGACATCGGCTGGCAGCATCAAATAGCCGGGGCGATGATGCGTCAACATATCGCGCAGCACACGGTCGATTTCATGGCAGGCGTTGCCGGCGGTCAGCAGCGCCTGGCTACAGGTGATCTGCTCGCTCATGCGGGCGAAATGGCGAAAATCGCCATCGCCGAGGGTATGGTGCAGCAGTTCGCCGCGCTGCTGGGCGCCGGTAGAGGGCGCGCCGACGATATGCAATACCGGAATATGTTCCGCATAGCTACCCGCAATGCCGTTCAGCGCGCTCAATTCGCCGACGCCGTAAGTGGTCAGCAGCGCACCGGCCCCTTTGATGCGCGCATAGCCGTCAACGGCATATGCCGCATTCAGCTCGTTGGCGCAGCCGACCCACCCCAAGGCGCTGTGCGCGATGACGCGATCGAGAAACTGTAAGTTGTAATCTCCCGGCACGCCGAACAAGCGATCAATACCGCAGTCGACAAGGCGATCCAGCAGATAATCCCCAATAGTGTAGGTCGGTTGCATATCCATTATCCTCATTTTGGTGCAGGTGTAATTTGAGTATTGAATAAGCGATCCGCCTGTCCAGATGGGAGCTGATAATGGCAGTGTAAAGCAATAATTACGCAGAAAAAGCAGTGTACTCCACGCAGAACATTGTTTAGTGTAAACGTATACACATCCTGTTTTGTCGGCGGAGGAAGAATGGTTTACCAGGCAAGCACCACGCGATATCAAACGATGGAGTACCGTCGCTGCGGCCGCAGCGGTCTGCAGCTACCGGCCATTTCCCTTGGCCTGTGGCATAACTTTGGCGATGAAACGCGAGTGGAAACCAGCCGGCAGATGCTCCTGCACGCTTTTGACCTCGGTATAACTCATTTCGATTTGGCCAACAACTATGGGCCGCCGCCGGGCTCGGCGGAAAGCAACTTTGGCCGCATCCTGAAAGAGTCGCTCCTGCCTTATCGCGATGAGTTAATCATCTCCACTAAAGCAGGTTACACGATGTGGGACGGCCCTTACGGCGACTGGGGATCGCGAAAATATCTGGTAGCCAGTCTTAACCAGAGCCTTAAACGCATGGGGCTGGAATACGTCGATATTTTTTACCATCACCGGCCTGATCCACAGACGCCGCTGATGGAAACGATGCGTGCGCTCGATCATCTGGTTCGTCAGGGTAAAGCGCTATATGTCGGGATCTCCAACTATCCTCTGGCCCAGGCGCGGGAGGCGGTGAAGATCCTTAACGACCTCGGCACCCCCTGCATCATCCACCAGCCTCGCTACTCGATGTTCGAACGCGGCGTGGAAGAAGGACTGCTGGATTTTCTGCAGACGGAAGGGATTGGAAGCATAGCGTTTTCACCGCTGGCCGGCGGGCAACTTACCGACCGCTATCTCAACGGCATTCCGGCCGACTCGCGCGCCGCCAGCAGCAGTCGTTTTCTGCAGCCGGAGCAACTGACTCCTGCCCGATTAGAAAAAATTCGTCAGCTTAACAGGCAGGCGGAAGCGCGTGGGCAGAAGCTGTCGCAGATGGCGCTGGCCTGGGTGTTGCGCGAAGAGAAAGTCACCTCGGTGCTGATCGGCGCCAGCAAAACCGCGCAACTGGATGATGCCGTCGGCATGCTGCAGAATCGCCATTTCACCACCGAGGAGTGCGCGGCCATCGACGCCATCCTTGCGCTGTAAAGCAAATGTTACTTTAGCAAAAAGTGCTCTTTCCTGCGCTTTCGGAGTTCGTCCGATGCGGCGGGTCTTTACCGGCCCGTAATATCAGGTTAACAGGCCGCTTACGGCCCCGATCGTGAAGGAGAAGAGTATGTTCAGGTCACTGATTCTGGCAGCAGTACTGCTGGCCGCAGGGCCACTGGTCGCTAACGCTGGTGAAATCACCCTGCTGCCATCGGTAAAATTACAAATAGGCGATCGTGACAATTACGGTAACTACTGGGACGGTGGCAGCTGGCGCGACCGTGATTACTGGCGTCGTCACTATGAATGGCGTGATAACCGTTGGCATCGTCATGACAACGGCTGGCACAAAGGCTGGTACAAAGGCAGAGATAAAGCTTGGGAGCGCGGCTATCGTGCTGGCTGGAACGACCGCGATGACCACCGCGGCGGCTGGGGACGCGGCCCGGGTGGGCGCGGTCACGGTCATGGACATGGCCATCACTAACAAACGAAAAGGGGAGCCCATCGGCTCCCCTTTACTTTATTCAGCATCAGGAATCAATTAATCCACCCCGAGCAGCGACCCCACTATTAACCAGCCGTTCAGGCTCACCACAATAGCGACTATCGCCCAGCCGATGCCTCTCACCCAACGGGTATTCACCAGGTCCCCCATCAGCTTCGCATTGCTGGTAAATATCAGCAGCGGCACCAGGGCAAGCGCAATGCCAAAGCTGAGCAACACCTGACTCATTACCAGGATGCGCGTAGGATCCAGCCCCAGCAGAATGACGACAAACGACGGCAGCATGGTGATCGCCCGGCGAAACCACAGCGGAATATGAAAGCGGATAAACCCCTGCATAACGACCTGACCTGCCAGAGTGCCCACCACGGTCGACGATAAACCGGCGGCAATCAGGCTGAGGCCAAAGATGGTCGCCGCCGCGTGGCTCAGCAGCGGCTCCAGCGTCATGTAGGCCTGATCGAGATCGGCGACGCCGGTATGGCCATTAAAGTGGAATGCCGCCGCAGCGGTCGCCA